>Ga0209061_1000221_pt1 | contig 176813 bp, 173 predicted proteins | sample Coa_R1_10_FD_187157 | JGI IMG/M metagenome (GOLD analysis project Ga0209061, IMG submission 187157) | Surface soil microbial communities from Centralia Pennsylvania, which are recovering from an underground coalmine fire - Coalmine... | ecosystem: Environmental > Terrestrial > Soil >...
TTCCGCGTCTCACCCGCCAGATCACCCACCAAAGCCACACAAACCAGGCGTGTCGCGCCAGCCACCAGCCCGCTGACCGTCAGATGCCAGCCCAGCCCCGCCGACTCTCAAAAGTGCGAAACTCCAGATGTCAAGTCGGTCCGCTCTCCACAATGCCGGAACCTGGCTTGGCGTTCCATCCAAATAGGAGGTTGACCCTGGCGGCGAAACCGGCGCGCCGCAGGCGGTCCTCACGATCGGACAGGAATGTCCAGGGCGTCAGGGTGGCTCGTCGGGAGGCTGTCGGCTGTCGTGGTGATGCTTGCCGTGCCAGTAGATGACGGCCAGGGCCGCGATGACCGCCACGGCGATCGCGTTGGCGATGGCGATGAAGCTCACCGGCCTTCCTTCCCTATGCCTATGGCAGCAGGTGCATGACGGCTTCCATGGCCGCGCCGGCCGCGCAGGCGCCGACGACGAACAGGCCGAGGAACGCGGCGGCCAGCCGGGGCGGGAACGAGCGGCGGTAGATCCGCACCAGCGGCAGGATGAGCAGGTCGCCGTAGATGTAGGCGGTGTTGGCGCCCAGCGGGACCCCTGCCGCCTTCAGGAACCTGGCAACCGGCACGTTGCCCATCGAGCACACGAAGGTGGCCACGGCGATCGCCAGGCCAAACAGCAGCAGCAGCACGTAGCCGGCCACGGGGACGGATCCGACGGCGCGCAGCACCTGGCTGAGGGCGTGCCGGGGGATCAGCGCCTCGGCGAACCCGGCCAGCAGGTAGCCGATGACCAGCTCGGTGCGCAGCATCCGCACGTCCCCCCAGGCCCGCGCCGCGATCGCATACCAGGTGCCCAGGCTGCCCAGCGGCGGCCGCGGCGGCTCGCCCTCGTCGGCGTCCGGGGCGGCGTACCTGGCCGGGCTGGCGGCGAAGCTCTGCGCGCAGCCCGCGGAGCAGAACCAGTACTCCCGGCCGCGGTAGGCCACCGCATGCCCGGGCGAGCCGGTCATGCCGCAGACGGCGTCCTGTTGCTCGGCCGGCGGCCGTGGCCGGGTGCCCCCGGCCGTCGGGGCCTGGGCCGGTCCGGCGGCGCCGCGGGCGACGGCGCCCGCCGGGACCATGGCGCGGGAACCGGCAGTGCCGGTGGCTGCCCCAGCGTCGGTGGCCTGGCCGCGTAGCCGGTCCAGCGCGCCGCGCGGGAACAGCACGCTCAGCCCGGCGGCCACCACGCCGATGATGATCGCCCCGCCGAACAGCTCGGCGAACGCGAACTTCCAGCCCACCAGCGTCCAGAACATCACCAGGATCGCGATGTTCATGTTGGTCGAGCTGATCAGGAAGGAGAACGCGGCCCGCGCGTCTGCCCCCCTCTGGTACAGGGACCGGGCCGCCGCTGCCGAGCCGTACGAGCACGACGAGCTGATCGCGCCGAACCCGGCCGCCATGGCAATGCCACGCAGCCCGCCCGCCGCGTGCCGGCGCAGCAGCCGCTGCGGCACCAGCACCTGCACCACCGCGGACATCACGAAGCCCAGCGTCAGCCCGTACAGGCTTGCCCACAGCAGGCCCCAGCCCGCCGCCAGGCCTCTGCCGACGGCATCGACGACCAGCAGCACCACGTGCAACGCCTCATGCCTCCGGCCGGAATGCCCGCTGCCGGTTGCTTCTCCCTGCGGGGACGTCGAGCGTGCAGCACGGGCAGCCGCAGCTGCAGCCCGGGTCCAGCGCGCAGGTGCACCGGCAGGCGGCCGCCTCGATCCGCGCCGTCTCACCGGCAAGCTCCGCCGCGGCGGCCAGTTCCCTGGCGCCCGGGCCTGCGCCTTGCCCTTGCCGATGGCCAGTCCCCCGGCCGGGCCGGTCCGCGAGCGCGCCGAACAGCTGTGCCAGCGCATCCTCCAGCGCCTCGAGTTCCTGCCGCTGCCGCCGGGTGCGCACCAGCTGGTGGGCGATCAGGTGCCGCAGCTGGCGGCGCTCGGCCTGGGCGTCCGGCTGCGCCCTCAGCAGCCGGATCTGCTCCAGCGACAGGCCCAGAGCCTTCGCCCGCGCGATGAACCGCAGGCCCTCCAGCGCCTCGCGGTCGTAGAGGCGGTATCCGGCCTGGCTGCGCCTAGGCGGAGGCAGCAGCCCGGCACGCTCATAGAACCGGATCGTCGGCGCGCTCACCCCGGCCCGCCCGGCCAGCTCACCGACCCGCATGCCCTCTCGCATGCCTACGAGCCTAAACCTTGAAGCTGACTTCAAGGCAAGCCGTGCGCCCAGGATGCCACCGCCCACCGGCACAGTCCACCCAGCGGACACGTGCCGCCTCCCGGCGGCAGTGCCGGGTTGCGTCCGGCGGGCAGGCTGTGATGGTGTCGACGGTGACATGATCCGGTGATCATTTCCGTTGGCCCTCGCCGAGGGCCGGGAAGGAACCTTGATGGGCGAAACCCTCGCTCCCGATTTCACCCTGCCGGACCAGGCTGGGCGGGGCTGGACGCTGTCGCAGCACCTGGACGCCGCCGCGGTCCTGGTGTTCTACCGCGGCGACTGGTGACCATACTGCAACGGCCAGCTGGTCAGCTTGGCGGAGCATCACCATCAGATCACCGCCGCCGGGGGGCGGGTCGCGGGCATCAGCGTGGACAGCCCCGAGCGGAACGCGGCCATGGTGGAGAAGCTGCGGCTGCCGTTTCCGCTGCTGGCAGACCCCGGGGGCCGGCAGGCGATCCGGCCCTACGGGGTCTGGCACGAGGGCAACCCGTACGCCCGCCCGGCCGTGGTCATCGTCGCACCGGGCGGCCGCGTCGCCTTCCGGCAGGTCGGGGAGGACTTCGCCGACCGCCTGGACGAGGACGAGATCATCGCGGCGCTGGCGCGGCTGGGCCTGCCGCCGGTCACGCAGGACCCGCCCCTTCCCGGCCACCCCGCGCCCGGCCCGCGAGCGGTCGACCTGGCCTGGCTGCCCGCCTACCTGCGGGGCGGGCGCTTCGCGGTCCAGGCTCTCGCCGGGCGGGTCCCCGAGGCCCGGCAGGAAGCCGAGCTGATGACGAAGATCTACGACCGTTTCCAGGCCGCCCTCGCCGCTCACTTCCAGCGCCAGTGACGCTATCGCCCGGCTTGCTGCCTGGGCTCGTCCGGGCACTCGACAGGTTACGATCCGGACCGGGCCGGGACCGGCACCGTAAGCCGCTTGCGGCCGGCGCGCGGCCAGGTACCCGGCGCCGCGGCGAGCGCACCGACCGCCCCAAGCGGATGACCACGGCGGCGAGGTTGAACGTGGCGGGATGGCCGGCCAGGTGAATCCAGTCCACCACGGCGCCGCGGCCGTAACCCGGCGGGCGGAACAACCGGCCCGCGAGCCTGCCCGCCGCACCGCCGGGAACACCTCCACGTGCCGCGAAATGCCCGGGCGAGTTGACAGTCCTGCCGAGGGAGAGCAGCGACTTACATCGTTGTGCGATATATGGTGAACGTGTGCTCTGGCTCTCCCCTGGCGTCAGCGGCGGCTCCTCAGTCGGCCGATCGGCAGCTGACCGGCGCAGATCCGCGCCCCGGCCTGGCTGTTCGGCGCGTTCGGCCGGTTCTGGGTCGGTGAGCCCGTGCCCGTCCGCGAGCAGACGCCCGCCCGGGCGGGCCGGTTCCGCTCTGGCCTGCGGGAAGCTCTGGCCACCCGGAGCGGCAAGGCCGACCGCGGGCACAGCAGATAACAACAAGGGGTGAGAACTGGCGATGACGCCACCGGCCCGCATGATCCCGGTCGTCGCCGGCTTGGCCGTCGTGCTGGCCCTGGGCGGCTGCGCCGCGCGCGGCGCGACCGCGCCGGGCCCGGGCGGCGGCGTGCCGGGCGGGGAGGCCGCCGCGGCCGGGAACGGCAACGTCGACATCGGCGCGCCGCTCGGCAGTCGGCCAGCTCCGAATTTCACGCTGCTGAACCAGTTCGGCCAGCCCATGTCACTGAGCCAGTTCCGCGGCAAGGTGGTGCTGCTGTCGTTCGACGACGCGTTGTGCACGACCGTGTGCCCGCTGACCACGCAGGTGATGCTGCAGGCCAAGCAGCTTCTTGGCGCTGCCGGGGACGATGTGCGACTGCTCGGCGTGGACGCCAACCCCGACGCCACGTCGACTGGGGACGTGATGGCTTACTCGCGGGCGCACGCGATGGTCAACCAGTGGGACTTCCTGACCGGGACCCGGGCGCAGCTCGCGGCGGTATGGCGGAAATACGGGATCTATGCCCAGATCAAACAGGGGGTCGTGGACCACACCCTGGCGCTGTTCCTGATTGACCAGCGGGGGCGGGAGCAGCGGATCTACCTGACCGTGATGGCCTACTCCTCCATCGGCCAGCAGGCGCAGATCGTAGCCCAGCAGATGTCGCTGCTGCTGCCCGGCCACCCCGCGCTTTCCGGGCACGTGCCGCTGTCCGCGATCACCGGCCTGACCCCGCGCCAGACGGTCACGATGCCAGCCGCGGCATCCAGCGGCGTGGTTACCCTGGGGCCTGGCCAGCCGCGCCTGGTGGTCTTCTTCGCTACCTGGCTGTCCGAAACCTCTGACCTCGCGGCAGAGCTGACCGGCCTGAACTCCTATGCGCGCATGGCACGGCACGATCACCTCCCTCAGCTCACGGCGGTGGACGAGGAGGTTACCGAGCCCGGCCCGGGCACCGTGCGCGGCTACCTCCGGCGCCTCGGCTCGCCGCTGGTCTACCTGGTGGGCATGGACACCACCGGGCGGGTGGCTGACGGGTACGGCGTGCAGGATCAGCCGTGGTACGTGCTGACCGCCGCTTCCGGGAAGATCACCTGGTCCCACGACGGCTGGCTGTCACTGCCGGCTCTCCAGCAGGCGGTCCGGGAGCACGCCCGCCGCTGACGCTCCGCCGGCGTCGTCCGTGGCCTGCGGACGCCCTTCGTGGCCCGCCGCCCGCTGCGGGCCCGCGGGACCGGCAGTCATCGTTAAGATGCAGTGTATAATACTTGCATGATACAAGCATTGCCTGGTGCACAGGATGTCAGCGAGCGCGAGGCCCGCCGGGATGCGGTGGATGCCGACGCGGTGGACGCGGTTCTGACGGCGAGCCGGTCGCTGGTCGCGGTGGCGACCCGGTCGCTGGGCGCGGCGGCGGAGGAGACCACGATCGCGCAGTACCGGGCGCTGGTGGTGCTGGCCTCGCGGGGGCCGCAGCGGATGGTGGACCTGGCCGGGGCGCTGGACGTGGCGCCGTCGACGGCGGGGCGGATGTGCGACCGGCTGGTCCGCAAACGGCTGATCCGGCGGCACCGGGCGCGGGCGGACCGGCGCGCGGTGCTGGTGTCGCTTACCGCGGCGGGCCGGCAGGTGGTGGATCAGGCCACCGCGCGGCGCCGCGCGCTGATCGCGGACATCCTGGCCAAGCTGCCTGCCGGTGCCCAGCGGGCGGTCGCGGAGGCGCTGCGGGCGTTCGCGGACGCGGCGGGGGAGGTGCCCGACAGCCAGTGGCCGGCTCCCGGGCCGGCCGGCGAGGCGGTCGGGGCCGGTCGGTGGGAATCGGCCCGGCCCGGGAAGCACGTCCGGGCCAGCGCCACCGAAGGCCGATGACGGGCTCGGCGGTCACGGGCAGGCCGTCCCGGCCCGGGGCCTCATGGACCGGGCGTGCCGCCGGGTGGCTGCGGGCGGGCCGCGGGGGGCTGTTCACGCTCGCGGTGATCGTGGGCGCCGGCTCGGGCATGGGCGCGGTGGTGTTCCGGTACCTGATCTACTTGTTCACCTGGCTGGCCACCGGGCACGGCCAGTTCGGCCAGCAGGGGCGCGTCGCCAGCTCGCACCTGCCGTTCCTGGGCGCGGGGTTCTTCGTGCTGATCCCGGTCGTCGGCGGGTTCGTATACGGGCCGGTGATCTACAAGTGGGCGCGGGAGGCCAGGGGGCACGGGGTGCCCGAGGTGATGATCGCGGTCGCCGAGAAAGGCGGCCGGATCAGGCCCCAGGTCAGCGTCGTCAAGGCGGTGGCATCCGCGCTGTGCATCGGCGTGGGCGGCTCGGTCGGCCGGGAGGGGCCGATCGTGCAGATCGGCTCGGCGCTGGCCTCCGCCTTCGGCCAGTGGACCCGGATGCCGGAGAACCGGCTGCGGGTCCTGGTCGCCTGCGGCGCGGCCGGCGGCATCTCCGCCACCTTCAACGCCCCGATCACCGGCCTGTTCTTCGGCGTGGAGATCATCCTGCGCGAGTTCGCCATCGACTCGCTGTTCACCGTCATGCTGTCGGCCATGCTCGCCGACGTGGTCGGCCGCGCGTTCCTCGGCTCCAAGCCTTTCCTCCAGGGGTTCCCGCCAGGCATCGAACTGCACCACCTCACCACGTACCTGCTGGTCGCGGTGCTGGCGGTGATCGCCGGGCTGATCGGGCTGGCCTTCGGCAAGGTGGTCTACCTGGTCGAGGACCTGTGGGACGTGCTGTGGAAGAACCGGCCGGAGTGGGCCAGGCCCGGGATCGGCGGGATAGCGCTCGGCCTGATCCTGCTGGCCGTCCCGCAGATGTACGGCGTGGGCTACCCGGTGATGTACAAGGCCGTAGGCGGTGACTACGCCCTGTGGTTCCTGGTGATCCTGGCGCTGGCGAAGATCGCGGCCTGCAGCATGACCCTGGGCATCGGCGGCTCCGGCGGCATCTTCGCCCCCTCGCTGTTCATCGGCGTCATGTCGGGCTACGCGTTCGGCGACATCGCGCACCACATCTTCGGCGCGGCCGCCGGCCAGCCCGCCTTGTACGCGGTGGTCGCGATGGGCGCGGTGTTCGCCTCCGCGGCGGGCGCACCGCTGACCGCCATGGCCAGCGTGGTGGAGATGACCGGCGACTATGTGCTGACCCTGCCGGTGATGCTCGCGGTCGGCATCGCGGCAGCGCTCTCGCGGGCGCTGAGCTACGGCACCATCTACACCACGAAGCTGCTGCGCCGGGGCGACGACGTCGACCGGGCCGTCCCCTGGCGGGCACTGCAGGATCTCAAGGTCGCCGACGCCATGCGGCCGCTCCGTCCGCCGTTGCCCGTCCCGCCCGCCGCTCCGGCCGGTGCGGCCGCGGGTGCTGCCGTGGCCGGCTCCGGCGGCGGCAGCGCGGCGCTGCCCGGGCCGGTCATCTACCAGGCCGGCTCGCACGCCCTGTTCGCCAGCGAGTCGCTAGCCCAGGCGCTGCGGCAGCTGGCGGTCTGCGGCCATGACGGGCTGCCGGTCCTGTCCGCCGACGGCCGTCAGATACCAGGCTGGCTCACCGCCCCCGACGTGCTGGCGGCCATCGCCCGCCAGATCAGCACCGCGCAGGCGCAGACGGAGCAGGCCCAGCTCAGTAACGGCAGGGAGCGCGCCGGCCCGGGCCCGCTCCTGCAGCACCCGCCGACGCCGCTGCGCGGCTACCAGTTCACCGAGATCACGGTCACCGCCGGCTCGCCGGCAGCCGGACGCAAGCTCGCCGACGTCACCTGGCCACCAGGCGCCACGCCCGTGATCATCCTGCGCGGCTGCCAGGTCCGCCCGCCGGACCCGGAGATGACCCTGGCCCCCGGCGACCGCGTCAGCCTGCTCACTGCCGAGCGCGGCGGCTCGCCGGGACACGAGCGCGGCGGCGACCACCACGCCCAGCCCGCCGGCGACAGCAGCGGTCATCCCCGGTGAGGATGCTGGCCTCTTCCACCTGGCTGCTGCTGTTTGCCGCGGGCGTGGCGGTGAGCCTGGGCGCGAGCTGGCTGCTGGTTTCGCGGCTGGAGCGGCTCGGGGAGCGGGCCGGGTTCTCCGAGGCGTGGCTGGGGCTGGTGGCGGCGCTGGCCGCCGACGCGCCGGAGATCACCTCGGCGGTGACCGCGCTGGCCCGCCGCCAGCCGAGCGTGGGGGCAGGGGTGGTGATCGGCTCGAACGTGTTCAACCTGGCGGCGCTGCTCGGGCTGGCCGGAGTGGTCGCCGGGCGGATCGGCTTCCACCGCCGGGTCGTGCTGCTGGCCGGAGTGCCGGGAGCCTGGATCGCCGCGGTCTGCCTGCTGGCGGTGGCCGCCGTAGTGCCGCCGCCGGCGGCGCTGGCGCTCACCGTGGCGGTGCTGGTTCCCTACCTGATGGTGCTGGGCATGCGCCGGAGCCGGATCGAACGGCTGCCGCTCCCGGCCGGGTGGGTACGCTGGCTGGCCGCGGCCGTGCACGAGGAAGACGCCGAGCTGGCCGAGGCGATCAGGCCCCCCAGGGGAACCTGGCGCGACGCGGTCGCCGCGGCGGCGGCCCTGGTGGCAGTGGTCGGCGCGAGCACCGTCATGGAGGTGGCCGCCACCACGCTCGGCCGCCGGTACGCGATAGCCGACATGGTGACCGGTGCGCTGGTGCTGGCCGTGGTGACCAGCTTGCCGAACGCGGTGACGGCGGTCTACCTCGCCCGGAAGGGCCGCGGCGCCGCAGTGCTGAGCACCGCGCTGAACAGCAACGCGATCAACGTCACGGTCGGGCTGCTGGTCCCGGCGAGCCTGACCGGGCTCGGCCCGCCTGCCGGGCAGGACATGCTCATGGCCGGATGGTATGCGGGCCTGACCTTGCTCGCGTTGGCCTACGCCTACTGGGGACACGGCCTGGGCAGGATGCCGGGCGCGGCGATTATCGCCGGGTACCTGGCCTTCGTATCCGCGCTGTGCGCTGTCGTGGCGCGCGGACACGTCAGCCCGGCGGCTGCCATCCTGCCCGCTCTCATAACGGTCGGCGCGCTGCCGCTGATGCGGGCCGCGCGCCGCGTGGCTGCCATCCGCCCCGCGGCAGTCGGCCTGAACGGGCCCTGGCGACGGCAGTCGCTGCTGCGAGGATGGAGCGTCAGGCGCGTCTGGGGACTCAGCCTCCTGCTGAGCGCGGCCATCGCCGGCTGTGACGCGGCAAGCGGGCCGCGCCTGCTGCTGATCGGCCTGCTGATCGCCGGCCCGTGCTGCGCGCTGCTGACCGCGCGGTGGGCCCCGACCGCGGCCGCCAGCTGCTTCACCTTCGGCCTCGCGGTGCTGGTCAGCATCCCCGACCGGATCTTCGCCACCATCACCCAGTACGCGTTCCTAGGCTCGCTGGCCGTGGTCAGCATCACCGCCGTCCTCGGCGCGGCCGTCCTGCAACGGCAGCGGCCATGACCAGCACGCCGTCCAGCCATGCCCGCCGGATCTACGTGGCGGTCGGCTGCCTGCTGGCCGGAGTGCTCGTGGCCTTCGCGTCGATCGCGGTGGCCCTGCTGGTCACGCCGATGCAGCCGGTGTCCGTCGTGGGCCAGACCGTCCGGGTGGGGGCGGCGGCGCCCACCCTGAGTATGTAGGGCCCCGGCGAGCTCGACCTGTTCGGGCAACGGCTGCCCACCACGATCCGGTTCCTCGGGCCGGTCCGGCCGCGGCTGGCGCTGAGCAGCATCACCCTGAACCGGCAGCTCGGGTCGCTGTTCACCGTGGCGCATCACGGCAATCCCGGCCAGGCCATCGGTGCGGCGCTGGCCGCCGGCTGGACCAGATACTTTGAATGGGAAACCGCGATCGCGGGCGCCTGCGCGCTGGTGCTGCTCGGCGCGCTGGCCGGGTGGCTGCGGATGTCCTGGCGCCGCACCGCGCTGCTGCTGGCGGTCGGCCTGATCTTCGCCGAGGCGGTCAACCTGGGCGGCATCATGGTAACCGCCCATACCGCGCCGGCCCGGCTGCGCGCGGTCCGCTCGCTGACCGCCCTGGTCGGCCGATCGGCCCTTCCCGCGGTGTCCCCAGCCGCCGGGACGGCCCGCCCCAAGGTCCAGGTCGTGGTGCTGGGCGACTCGACCGCAGCCGGGCTGGGCAACACTCCGCTGCGGCACCCGGGCAAGCAGGCCAAGGCTTGCCATCGCAGTGGCGAGCGCACCGAAAAGCCAATGCATGCTGGCCGGCTAATTCGCGCTCGGGGGCCCTGCTTGGCCGGTACCCAGGCTTGCAGATTGCCGCCGATCGTGGCGCGCTGTCCTGGGCGCACGGTGACGGCCTGGTCCTGCGCGGCCTCGTCTCCCTCCCCGTCGTCCTCCGTCGCCGCCGCCAGCCGCGATGCGCAGGTCCGATCCCCCCCGAAACCAAGGAGACACCGATGGCCATCGCCGAACGCCCATCGACAACGGCGTCAACGTCGCCGCGCTGCTCGCGGCGCGCGAGGCGCTGTCGGCCGCGCCTGACACCGCCAAGTTCACCCGGCGGACCAGCTGCACCTGGCGCAACGGCACGCACAGCCGCTCCACCGTGGACGGCTTCGCCGGCCTGGGCGCCGAGCAGCGCACCGCACCACCTACCAGTTCGACATCGACCACCCCGCGTGCTTCGCCTCGGCGGATAACGGCGCCACCCCGGTCGAGATCGTGCTTGTCGGTTTGGCCGGGTGCCTGACTCGGCATCGCCGCGGTCGCCCAGCACCGGGCCATCCAGCTCCGCTCGCTCACCGCCGCCATCGAAGGCCAGACGAACATCCTCGGCATCCTCGGCGCCGACCCCGCCGTCCGCAACGGGTTTGAGGCCCCGGTGTGCTTGCCATCCTCGCGCGCCTTGGCGGCGGCGCCGGCCGCTCGGGTCCTGCGCCTCGCCCGCGGCGGCCGTTACGCTGCCCGCCCCGCGGCCGCGGTTGCGGCCCGGCAGCCGGGGAACACCGGTCACCAGGGCCGCATGACCCTATTACTACGTCATGTAGTAGATTGATCGTGGGCCGCCCGGGAGCTGTCGGCCCCAGGGGGCCTGCCGGTGGTGCTGGCGAGAGGGGAGACATGCCGTTCCGTCGTGTTTTCGGGCAGGTGTTCCCGCTGGAGCTGGCGATCGCGCTGACGGTGTTCGTGCTGGTGCTGGCGGCGATGACGGCCGCGATCGCGGTGAGCGGGCGGAAGCGGCGCCGCGGCGAGCCGTCGGCGCGCCGCGAGCACTGGCATGCCGTGGAGGGGGCGTACGGGGCGGCGCTGGCGGGGATCGCGGTGTTCCTGATCGTGACGAGCTTCTCGGCGAACTCGCGGGACTTCCCGCGTGACCCGCGGCCGGCGGTGACGGTGGACGTGACCGGTTACCAGTGGTGCTGGGAGTTCCATTACGCCGGGTCCGCGGTGACGGTGACCGGGGCGTGCCAGCAGGGGCGGCCGCCGGTGCTGGTGCTGCCGGCGGGGCAGCCGGTGCGGGTCGAGCTGACCTCGGTGGACGTGCTGCACGCGTTCTGGGTGCCGTACCTGGATTACAAGATGGACGCGTTCCCCGGCCACGTGAACGCGTTCACGCTGACGATCCCGCGCGCGGGCCGGTGGATCGGCCGGTGCGCTCAGCTGTGCGGCCTGTACCACACCAGCATGGATTTCTGGGTGCAGGCCGTCCCGGCGGCCGCGTTCGCCCGCTGGCTGCGGGCCGGGGGCGGCGCGGCGGCCGGGCTGACGGCGGCGGGGGTGAGCGGCCGGTGAGCGCGGGGACCGCGGTGGCAGGAGCGGGGCCGGGCGAGCCGGCCGGGCTGGCGGGCTGGCTGACGACCAGGGACCACAAGCGGATCGGGATCCTGACCCTGGCCACCGGGTTCGTCATGTTCCTGTTCGACGGGGTGCTCGGGCTGACCATGCGCGCCCAGTTGGCCAGACCCGGGCAGCGCATCCTTGACCCGCAGCAGTACAACCTGTTCGTCACCATGCACGGCACCGGCATGATCGCGGTGTCGATCACGCCGTTCGCGCTGGGGCTGGGGGTGTACCTGGTCCCGCTGCAGGTGGGCGCGCCGCGGATCGCCGCGCCGCGGGTGACGCTGCTGGGCTACTGGCTGGGCGTGGCCGGCGCGCTGCTGCTGGTCTGGGGGTTCGTCACCCCGGACGGGGCCACGGCGGGCTGGTGGGGGTACACCCCGCTGTCGGACAGCGCGTACTCGCCCGGCGCCGGGCAGTCGCTGTGGATCGCGGGGGTGTTCCTGGCCGCGAGCGGGATGATCTGCCAGGGCGCCACGGTGCTGTGGACGCTGCTGCGGATGCGGGCGCCAGGGATGACGATGCTGCGGATGCCGGTGTTCTCCTGGACCATGGCGGTGACCTGCCTGATGACGCTGGCCTCGTTCCCGGCGCTGCTGACCGCGATGGGCGTGCTCGCCGCCAGCCGCCTGGATCCGGGGCTGCTGACCGGTAACGCGTGGAACCTGGCATATGAGAACCTGTTCTGGTTCTACGGCCACCCGGTGGTGTACGTGATGTTCTTCCCGTTCGTGGGGGCGGTGGCCGAGGTGATCGCGGTGTTCTCCGGGCGCCGGTTCTTCAACTACACCGGGACGGTGTTCTCGCTGCTGGTGTTCGCCGCCTTGTCCATGGCGGTGTGGGGGCACCACATGTTCATCTCCGGGCAGGAGGTCAACGACTACTTCTCGCTGACCTCGATCCTGCTGGTGATCCCGGCCGGGATGGAGTACTTCGGGCTGGCCGGCACCCTGTTCGGCGGCAGGCTGCGCTACCCGGTGGCGATGCTGTTCGCGCTGGCGTTCATCCCGCAGTTCCTCGTCGGCGGCCTGTCCGGGATCATGCTCGGCACCCCGTCGGTGGACTACGCGGTCAACAACAGCTACTTCGTGGTCGCCCACTTCCACTACACCCTGTTCGCCGGCAGCGTGTTCGGCTTCTTCGCCGGGGTGTACTTCTGGTGGCCCAAGGCCACCGGCTACCTGCTGGACGAGCGGGCGGGCAGGGTCCACTTCGCCCTGATGGTCATCGGGGCCAACCTCACCTACCTGCCGATGTTCTTCCTCGGCCTGAAGGGCATGCCCCGGTGGATGCAGACCTACCCGGCGAGCTCGGGCTTCTCGGCGCTGAGCCTGGCCTCCAGCATCGGCGCCGGCTTCATCGGCCTGGCGATGATCACGTTCGGCTACACCGTCTACATCTCCGCAAGGGCCAGGAAACCGGCCGGGCCCGACCCGTGGGGCGGCTACAGCCTGGAATGGCTGACCTCCTCCCCGCCGCCCCGGTTCAACTACGACGGCCAGCACCCCATCCCGGTGATCCGCAGCTTCACCCCCGCCCTCGACGTGCGCCAGCGCCGCAGCCCCGGCCCCGCAGCCCCCGCCGGACGGCGCGCCGCCCGCCCGGGTGAGCCCGCCCGGCGGGGCCAAGCCGGCTGAGCCCGGCCAGGTGAGCCCGGCCAGGCGGCCGGGCCGGGCGTGAGCAACGCCACAGCCCGCTGGGGTCGCCGCGGGGAATCGCCGGGAACGGGCCGCCGCTATACCCAGTGGGGTATTTAACGACAGGTGCCTGCCGCGGCCGTGCCGTGCCGGGCGATACCGGAGGTGACAAATGACGACCGCTGTTTCCGCGCCGCTGCGCCCGGACCGGCAGGCTCCGCCGGGCGGGCCCGGCTGGGGGAAGGACGGCCCGGGACGGGAGCGCCGCGCCGGCGCGGGGCTGGCGCCGTGGGGCGTGGTGGCCATCTGGGGCGTGCTTCTGACCGCGCTGGCCGCCGCGGGCGCCGGGTTCGGCAACAGCGCCCTGGTGCTCGAGGTCTCCGGCTCGGCGGCGGGGTTCGTCCTGCTGCTGGCCGTCGCGGTGTGGCTGGACCGGCGGCTGCGGCCGCGCCGCGGCTGCCTGCGCCAGCCGGTCCGGGTCGGCGGCGTGTTCATGCTCGCCGTAGCCGCAGCGCTGGCCTGGGCGGGCCTGGCGTTCGGCGCCTGGCTGGTGATGATCGCCGCGGCTCCTCTCGCCGCCGCCATCGGCCTGGAGATCGCCGCCCGCCGCAGCGCCGGGGCCCTGGCCGCGGACGCGGACCGTCCCGGCGCGGCGGCGCCGGGCGCGGCGGCGCGCGGCGACGGCAGGGACGGCAGGCAGGACGCCGCCGGGCGGCAAGGCCGGGAGCCCGGGCGGCAAGGCCGGGAGCCGTCGCTCAGCCGCGGCCGGTGAGCGCCGGCCGCCCGCATCCGGCCCGGCGCCCGTGGCAGCCCGGCGCGGGCCGCCGCGGCGGCCGGTCCCCGGGGCAGCCGCGGCCCGCGATCCGGCCGGGAGGGAGGGCAGGCTATGCCGGGCGGTCAGCGCGGACCAGGGCGTCGACCGCGGTCCGCTCGCCGTCCGGAGTCTGCACCGGACGCAGCGCCTGCTCCGCCTTGCGGATGGCGAGGCCGCCCAGCTCCGCGGTGACCAGCGCCGGGGTGTAGAGCAGGTCCGGGTCGTGCGGGCCGCCGTGCCAGCGAGCGATGTTGTCGCGGTCGTGGCCGATCACCAGCAGGGTGCCGCCCGGCGCCACCGCCGCGGCCGCGGCCCGGAACACCCGCGCGAGGACTGCCGCTGGCAGATGCAGGTAGGCGATGAGCACTAGGTCGTAGCCGCCAGGCTCGGGCTGCCAGGCCAGCAGGTCGGCCTGCACCCAGTCCACGGCGATCCTTCGCTCGGCGGCCAGCCGGGCCGCCCGGGCCGGGCCGGCGGCGGAGAAGTCCACCCCGGTCACCCGCCAGCCGCGCTCGGCGAGCCAGATCGCGTTGCGGCCCTCCCCGGTCCCCAGGTCAACCGCCCGGCCCGGCCGCTGCGCCGCCTGCTCCGCCGCGACGAAGCGGTTCGGGCCCGCGCCCCACACCAGGTCCGGTCCCGAGTAGCGCTGGTCCCAGGCATCCCGCCCGGTGGCGTCCACCCGTTCCTCCCGTCTCAGGCCAGGGAGAGGAACAGCCGCTCGAGCTGCGCGCGGTCAGCATCGGCCGTGCCGTCACCGGCGGCCGCGCACTGCTGCAGGCCAGTCGCGATGATCATGAATCCCGCCCGGTCCAGCGCCCGTGACGCTGCGGCGAGCTGGGTCACCACGTCCGCGCAGTCGCGTCCCTCCTCGATCATCTTGATCACGCCGCCGATCTGGCCCCGCGCCCGCCGGAGACGCCTGATCACGTCGGCCGGGGACACCGGGCGCTGGTCAGCTCTGGCCGTCTGCGCGGGCGATCTCGGCCAGCGCGGCCGCGAGCCGGCGCGCCGCCTCGTCGGCGACCGGCTTGAGCTCGGGCCGGCCGGTCAGGGTGACCATGACCTGCGGGTCGAGCATCTCGACCACGGTGCCGGCCCCGGACGCGCGGACGACGACGTTGCACGGCAGCAGCAGCCCGATGCTGCGGTCGGCGCCGAGCGCCCGGTGCGCCAGCGGCGGGCTGCAGGCGCCGAGGATCAGGTAGTCCTCGATGTGCTCGCCGAGCCTGGCCGCCAGGGTGGCGGTGACGTCGATCTCGGTGAGCACGCCGAACCCCTGCTCGGCCAGCGCGGCCCGCACCCGGGCCACCGCGTCGCGAAACGGGACGTCCAGGGTGATGCCGGTGCCGTAGCTCATCGGGCCGCCTCCTGTGCCTGCTGCCGGGCGAGCGTGCCGCGGACCTCGTCCATGTCCAGGTCGCGCACGGCCTGGATGAGCTGCTCGAGCGCGGCGGCGGGCAGCGCCCCGGGCCGGGAGAACACCAGGACGCCGTCACGGAATGCCATCAGCGTCGGGATCGAGCTGATCCGTGCGGCCGCGGCCAGCCCGGGCTGGTCCTCGGTGTCCACCTTGGCGAAGGTGATGTCCGGGTGCCTGGTGCTGGCGGCCGCGAAGACCGGCGCGAACATCCGGCACGGCCCGCACCAGGACGCCCACCAGTCCACCAGGGTGATCCCCGGCCTGGTGACCGCGTCCTCGAACGTGTCCGCGGACAGTGCGATGGTGCTCATATCTGGCTCCTTCGGTTCCCCGGAATTCGTATATACCCCGGTGGGTATAACGCGGCGCCGCGGGCGGCATTCCCCGGCCGCCCGCGGCGGGGACCGGGTGCGGCGCCCGGTACGCTGGTGCGGGGATCGCGCCCGCGGGCCGTCCGCGGCGGGGACCGGCGGTGATGACGGCGGAGCGCGGCATGGCGGACGCTGGATGGTGAGGGCCGTGGCGGGACCGGGCGGCCAGCCGGTGATCCCGGGACCGCTGACCTGGCATTCCGCCGTGACGGCCTGGCAGTTCGCGCCGCTGGTGAACTCGGGGCTGATCGTGGCGGCGGTCGGCTACCTGCTCGGGGCCGCGCGGGCCCGCAGGCGAGGGGGACGGCTGTGGCCGGCCGGGCGGACGGCGGCGTTCCTCCTCGGGCTGTGCGTGATCGCCGTCGCGACCCAGAGCAGCGTCGGCGTCTACGACGACGTGCTGTTCAGCGTGCACATGGTGCAGCACGTGCTGCTCATCATGGTGGCGCCGCCGCTGCTCGTCTACGGCCGCCCGGTCACCTTGGCGCTGCATTCGGTGCGCAATCCGCTGCACGCCCGGATCAAGCAGGTCGTGCGGTCCCGGCTCGCGGCCGCGGTCACCTGGCCCCCGGCCGTCACCGCCGCCTACTGCGCGGTGGTGGCGGTCTCGCACACGCCGCCGGTGATGGACCTGGTGCTGCGCGACGGCGCGGCGCATGACACCGAGCATGGCGTCTACCTCCTGGCCGGCTACCTGTTCTTCCTCCCGGTCGTGGGATCGGAGCCGATCCGGTGGCGGGTGTCGATCGCGGGCCGGTACCTGATGCTGCTGGCCGCCATGACGACCGACAGCTTCACCGGCATCGTGTTCACCTTCCAGTCCGGCGAGGTGTTCCCGCCCTATGCCAGCACCGGGCGGACCTGGGGGCCCGGCCTGGTGCCCGACCTGCACCTCGGCGGGCTGGTGATGCTCATCGGCAGCGATATCGCCATGACCGCGGTCGCCCTCGCCCTCGCCGCCCGGTTCTACCGGGACGGGCTCGCCGCCGCCCGCGGCCCGCGCACGATGCGCTCCCCGGCCGGCCCCGGCGCCGACCCGGAGGCCGCCCGGCTCGCGGACTACAACGCCTACCTGGAGCGCATCAGCCGCCCCGGCGCGGGCCCGCCGGACGGCAGCCGGGGTACCTGAGCCGGGGGCGGCCAGGACCTCCAGTCGTGAGGTCCCAAACCCGCCGCGAGGACCGCCCGCCGCGGGGTCCCGCCCGCCGGCAGCGTCGCAGGAATACCCCAGCAGGTACGCCGGCCTTCGGTGGTAGATACCCTACCCCGTATATGAGGAGAGCGCGTGACTGCCAGGACTGAGCCGGCCACTGGCGGGCCGGCCGGGTCAAGGTCGCGGAGGGCAGCCGTGTTCGGCTTGGCCACGGCCGTGTGATGGCGCTCACCGAAGATCTTGGGCGAGCGCCATCAACGTGTCTGCTCCCCGACAAAGCGGTGGCCGCCGGGCACTGGTGGGGGTACCGCACCAGCATGGGAACATCTTCGGCGACGGCAAGCCCGGTGCCGTGCTGCGGCTGCTCGGCCCGCCCGCCGGCTGCGGCTACGCACCGTAACCGCTGGGCCCCGTCGGCGCCCCGAAATTGTCCGTGCCACTGCCTGACGTCACCCATGAGCCGGAACGCGCCGTCCTTTTTTCGCCGGATTCCGGACGCCGCCAGTGCGGGAGAGGAGCCGGGCAGAGGTAACGTGGGACTAGTGCGGCCGTGCCGGCACGCGCCGTCGTTGCTCCAGACCCTGGCAGGTAAGCCCTGAGCGGTTCGCCCGGAAGACGCCCGGGAGGACGGAGCGACGATGAGAACAGAACGCCACCTGACTGCCCTGCCGTCCGGCCGTGCCTCACCTGCGTGCGGGCCAGGTGCCGTCGATCCTTCGGTGGCCAGCTTCCGTGCGCTGGCGCTGCGGGTGCGGGCGGAGGGCCTGCTGGAGCGCAGGCCGGGCTACTACCGGGTCAAGATCACCCTGACGATCCTCGCCTTCTTCGCCGGATGGGCCCTGCTCATCCTGGCCGGGAACTCGTGGGCGACTCTCGCCGTCGCCGTGTTGATGGGGCTGATGTTCACCCAGCTGGGCTTCATCGGCCACGACGCGGGGCACAACCAGGTTTTCCGCACTCGCCGACGCAACCGCCTGCTCGGCCTCATCGCGGGGAATGTGCTGATCGGGCTGAGCTTCGGCTGGTGGGTTCCCAAGCACAACGCTCACCATGCGCATCCCAACGAGCCGGGCCGTGACCCCGACATGGGCGAGGGATCTGTCCTTCCGTCAGCTGGCGTGTCGGGGAAAGGGCGCGGCCCTGCCTGGTCGTGGCTGGCCCGCTGGCAGGCGCCGCTGTTCTTTCCCCTGATGCTGCTGCGAAGCAGCGGTATGCACGTGCTCGGGATCCAGCGGCTCGCGCGGCGCCGGGACCGTGCCGCAGCGCTGGAGGCCTCTCTCATCGCCTTGCATGCCGCGCTGTACCTGACGGTGGCGCTGTGGGTGCTCTCCCCGTTCAGGGCACTTGCCTTCGTCGCCATCCAGCAGGCGGTCTTCTCGCTGTACCTGGGCGTCAGCTTCGCGCCCAACCACAAGGGGATGCCGGTCATCCAATCGGCGGCGGCGGCCGGCTTCGCCCACCGCCAGGTGGTCACTGCCCGCAATATCAGGGGCGGTAGGCTCACCACCTTCATGCTCGGCGGCCTTAACTACCAGATCGAGCATCACCTGTTCCCGTCGATGCCCCGGCCCAACCTGCGGCGAGTCCAGGGCATGGTCAGGGACTTCTGCGCAGCGGCCGGCCTCGGCTACGGCGAAGAAAGCTTCGCCGGGTCATTCCGGCAGATCATCCGTCACCTGAGCGAGGCAGGGCACGGGCGTGCCTGACCCGGGGATCCGAACGGATGGTGGTCTCACCCGGTAACCGCCGCGGCACTGCGGGGCCTGGTCTTACCTGCTGCCGGCGATGCGCACCGTGCCGCGGATGACGTCACCGGACAGGTCGGTGAGCGGGTGGTTGTGGTCGCGGGCGTAGCGGCGCAGGACGGCGAATGCCTCGTCGGGGGTGACCCGGAGCCGCTCGGCGAGGACTCCCTTGGCCTGTTCGATGATGACCCGGCTGTTCAGCGCGATCTGCAGCTGCCCGGCCACGACCTCCTGGTGGCGGACGGCCCGTTCCTGCAAGATGCCGATGGTGGCCACGCCCACCAGTGTGGTGGCCGCCACCACCACCGCCGGGGCTAGCCCGTCCGGCGCCGTCTTGAACAGGTTCAGCGTCCCGATGATCTGGTCGCGCAGCCGCATCGGGATGGCATGCACCCCCGCGAAGCCCATCTCCTGCGCGGCGGCGGCGAACTGCGGCCAGCGCGCCGCTGCGGAGCTCGCGCGGATGTCGCTGACGGTGACGGCCTGCCCGGTGCGGTAGCAGTCCAGGCAGGGCCCCTCGTCGTTCTGGCTCTGGAACAGCTCCACCACCCGGGCCTGTTCCGTTGTGGCCGCCACCAGCCGCAGCACGCCCAGGCTATCGGCCAGCAGCAGCCCCGCCGCGTCCACCTCAAGCAGTTCGACGCACCGGTCGGTGAGCGTCTGCAGGAACTCCATCAGGTCATACCCGGCGACGAGCGTGTCCGCCAGCTCCACGAATGCCTCCGCCAGGCGCTCGTCAACCGTTGCCGCCATGGCTGCAAGGCTAGCGCTCGCCGTCGGCCCTCGTCGCTGCGGGATCACGTTCCCGGCCCGGGAGGGGGATCGAACCGCAGCACCCGGCTGACCACCTCGCCCGCGACATCGTCCAGCGGCGTGCTTGCGGCGAACGCGTGCGCCCGCAGCCGCACGAATGCCTCCTCCAGGCTCACGCCCAGCTGCACCAAGTTCATCCCGGTCCGCCTGGTACACCTCGGCGCGGCTATCGGACAGGCCGTCCAGCGGACGGTAGCCGTCCATCCCGCTAATGCCCGACGCCGAGTCCAGCAGCAGCTGCAGCGCGATGTCGGCGAAGACCGCCGCGTCGGCCAGCCGCTGCGGCGTGAGCGGGCCCGGCGCCGCCCGGTACAGCGACAGCACGCCGACCCGGATCGCCCGGTCCTGCGACGGGAACGCGAACAGCGCCCTGAGCCCGGCGGCCACCGCCGCCGGGGCGACGATCGGCCACCGTCCCGTCACCGCCTCCAGGTCCGCGACCAGCACCGGCGACCCGAACCTCAGATCCCCCGCGCCCGGTCCTTCCCCGGTCGTGGGCGGCCATCGACCGCACCCGGAACGAGGCCGAGCGCGAGTTCCTAACCGGGGCGCAGGCCCGTGTACAGCCTCCGGTCGCCTAGCCGGGTCCGGCGTAGCCTCGGCACATACGCGATCGCCAGGGCGGCTGCCACGACGGCGCCGCTGATCAAGGCGCCAGGTCCGCCGCCGGCCGCCGCGGTCTGCGCGGCCCCGATGGCCAGGCCCACGGCCCAGAGGCCGAAGCAGCTCACCACGACCACAGGGAAGAAGCCGCGGGGCAGCACATCCAGCGCCCGGCGGCCGCGGAGATCCCGAACGTAGCGCACGAACAAGTAGGCCGCGAACAGCACGAGCCCCAGCATGACAGCCGCCGCGAAGATGCCGACGCGGTCACTGTTCTGGTCCTGCGTCCAGGCTTGGGCACAGCTATGCGCCCCGGCGAACTCCGACAGCAACTTCCGGCACTCGGCCACGGGCAGTCGGCCGACGGGAGCGTCGGCGGCGAACCCCGCGAACCGTTCCCCGGCGGCTAGGTCCATGATCCAGTCGAGCACGCCGCTGACGCCGACCGCGAGCACGAAGAGCAAGCCGAGCTTCCACGCCGCCATCACCAGGTTGCCGGCCAGCGCGACGTTCCAGTCGTGACGCTCACGATGCGCGCGCACGACCACGGTCACGGACCCGAACGCGGAGATCGCCGCCTGCTGCGCCTCGCGTTCGGTCATCCCGGCCGCCAGCCCGGCCGCGACGGACTCCCGCAGGTGATCTTCGGCCTCGGCGAGGACCTGGTCCGCGTCCGGCGTGCGCAGGCTGGCCCGGAGCCGGCCGAGGTAGTCCCTGAGGAGGTCATCGGGTGCCGGCATAGCTGATCCACCTCCACAACGGATGCCGGATCGTGTGCCGGGCCTTGACGCCGTAGCCGGCCGCTGCCGCCGTGGCCACGATGGCGCCGCTGAGGTAAGAGCCGGGTCCCGCCTTGACCGTGAAGCCGGTGAGCTGGGCCAGGGCCAGCCACACGGCGCCCGCGCCGAACACGCACGTCGCCAGTGCCGGGAAGTAGCCGGCCAGCACCATCGCGGGGCCGCGCCCGCGCCGCCGCTGGAGGTAGCGGACGGTGCCGTACGTCTCGAGTAGCGCGACGCCGGCGATGCCGCCGGCGATCCGCAGGACGACGTTGTAGCTGCTGGCCTCAAGCATGTGGGCCGCCGCGCAGGTGTGCGCGCCCGGCCAGAGGGTCATCCAGTACGCGCAGTCGGCCTTCGGGAACGCCATCCCGGCGGGCGCCTGGCCGGTGAACGCGCGGCCCAGCATGAGGTTCATGAGCGCCACCACCAGGCCGCTGACCCCGATGACGGTCAGGCTGATGCCGCCGAGCTTCCATGCGGCGAGGAACAGGTCGCCGCATATGGCCGCTAGCGTCCTGCCCTTGATGAGGTTTCCTGGCCTGGACTCGTGCGCGCGGACGACCGCGGTCACGGATCCGAAGGCCGAGATCGCTGCCTGCTGCGCCTCGCGTTCGGTCATTCCGGCCGCCAGGCCTGCCGCGGTCGTCTCGCGCAGGTGATCCTCGGCCTCGGCCACGACGTGCCTGGCCTCCTCCGGCGCGAGCCGCAGGCTCGCCCGGAGCTCGCTCAGATACTCCCCGATCAGGTCGCGTGGGTGGCTCATGCGGACCACCCCAGGACCGCCTGAATGCCGGTGGCGAACCGGCGCCACTCGGTCCGCTCGGCGGCCAGGGCCGCCGCGCCCTTGTCGGTCAGCCCGTAGACGCGCCGCCGCCGCCCGTCGGCATCGGCCCACGAGCTGGCCAGCAGGGCGGCGTCCTCGAGGCGGTGCAGCGCCGGGTACACGGTGCCCTCCGGCAGGTCGAACGCGCCGCCGCTGCGGTCGCGCAGCGCCGAGATGATCGCGTACCCGTGCGCGGGCCCGGCGGCGAGCACCGACAACAGCAGCAGGTCCAGGTTCCCCTTCAGCCGTTCCCTGTTCATACCTAGTAACTCTAGGCTTAGTAAGCCTAAGCGTCAAGGACGATCGCATGGCCCGGCACCGGCCCACCCCCGCACGGCACCCGCCGCGCGGGGAGTCGCTCGCCCCACCGCGAGAAACCTGAAAATGCACCCCAGTATTTACATGCAGGTGCACTAGTCTGGCTAGCTTCTCACCGAGAGGCTACGCCCGGTCCCCGGCGATGAGCTATTCGCGGTGCCCTGATCCTCTGTGTCAGGGCTTGCATGAGAGTGCGACACGAAGTTACGCGTGGTGGAACAAGCAGTGCGCATAATCGCTTGCTTGCCCATCGGGACCGTTGTCCGCCGGACAGATGCCAGTCATCTGGCCAGGGCAGCTCCCGCTCGGCCTGTGCCCCGGGGTGCGTTCAACGCGCCAAGTCCGGATCTGGCGGACTCATTTCCGTGGGCTGACCGGCGTCGGCAGGCTGATCCGGCCAGGATTCGCGGCTGGCTCCGGGTGAGCGCGGGGCTGTCTGCAGGCCACGGATGAGAGTGTCGAGGCCGGAGGTGAAGCGCTGCTCGCGGTCGTCGGCCCAGGCGTGGGTGCCGTGCGCGGCCAGGGTGGGGAAGCTGCTGACAGGCAGGGAGCGGAGGAACGCGTGCAGTTGCTGTCTGGCCGTGCTGTCGCGCAGTCGCTGCTCGGCGGGCGAGGCGGGGTCGGCGAGGGCGAAGCCGAGGGTGTAATCGTAGATGAGGCGGAAGGCCAGGGCGGCCTGGCGGCGGGGCAGGCCGGCCGCGTGCAGCGGGGCGAGGAATGCCTCGGCCAGGGCCAGGGAGGCAGGGCTGAGGGGGTCACGGGCCTTGAGCAGGGCGGCAATGCCGGGATGGTTCTCCAGGACGGCCCGCAGCCGGTGCGCGAGCATGGTGACCTGCGCGGTCCAGGGCTGGGCGGGGTCGGCCCGGCAGTCGACCTCGGCGAGCACGGCGTCGAGGATGAGATCGTGGAGTTGTTCCTTGCTGCGGACGTGGCGGTACAGCGCGCCGGGAACCACGCCGAGGCGGCGGGCGAGGCCGCGCATGCTGAGGGCCTGCGCGCCATCGGTGCTGATGACCGTGAGGGCCTCGGCGACGACATGCTCGCGGGTGAGCGCGCGGCGGCTGTTCTCCCCGTCGTCCGGCCCGTTGAACCAGAGCGAGCGCGTGTTCGCGTCTTCGGCCTGCTGACCTGCCATGCCTGCCTCCGGGCCCGGCCGCGTCTGGTCGTAAACGGCGTTCACTGTAACGTGTTCAGTGTAGCTCGAAACTGACCGGCGTTCACTCGAGCGACGTGTTCGCCGGGCCGCCGGGCCCGCTGGTGACCGGCCAGCTTGCTATGGCGCCGATCCCCAGCAGGCTGATGCCTGCGCCGCCGTCATCCGCGTCTTCGAGCGCCCCGGCCAGGGCGGCCGGCGTGCACCGGCCCGTTCCCGCCCGCCTGGACTGCCGCCGCGATCGGAGGCCAGCCCCGCCCCCGCCGGCGCCGGTTTTCCAGGATGGCGAGGCGCTGGTACGGGCCACACTCCGCTTGACTGTGTACAACGTTCACTGTAATGTGAACAGTGTAGCTCGGAACTGAATAGTGTTCACCTGAGCGGTGTTCTTCCGGGCCGCCGGGCCGATGGCCCGGCCAGATGCAAGGGAGAACGACAATGACAGTCACCACAGGCTGGGATCTCTTCGAGGATCTGCGCACGGCGCAGGATGAGCTGCTGCGGACGATGCGAGGACGCGGCTGGCGCCCTGGCCAGCAGCACTACAGCGAGGCTGGTCCCGCGGTCTGGGCGCCGGCGGTCGACATATCCGAACGCACGGACGCCTACCTGGTCACGGCCGAGCTTCCCGGCGTCAAGGCCGGCGAGGTGGAGATCACCGTCGAGGACGGCCTGCTGACCATCCAGGGCGAGCGGCACTTCGCGCACGATTCCGCTGAGGAGAAGATGCACCGCACCGAGAGGTCCTACGGCGCCTTCCGCCGCTTGATCACGCTGCCCAGCCACGTGGAGGCCGACAAGATCGAAGCTTCGGCGCAGGACGGCGTGCTGCAGATCATGGTGCCGAAGGCACCCGAAGTACAGGCCAAGCGCATCTGGGTCCGCGCCGACCAGGGGCACACCGCCCTGCAGCCAGGCGCAGCGGCCACGAACGGCAGCTGAGAGCAGGCCCGGCCGCACGGGCCAAGCACCGTGCGGCCGGAGAGCCGGAAGGGCACAGACCATGTCGAGTGCTATTACCGAGCGCCGGACGGCGATCAGCCTGACGCCGCCGTCCATGCCGCGGCTGTGCCTGCAGCCGGATCGCTCCGGGCCATGGGACAGGCCGCCCAGATCGGCAACCGCACCCGCGCTCCCGCCCTGCTGGCCGCTATCACCAGCCCGGCCAGCCCCGCTGCCGGGACGGCGCCGCAGGACATTCAGGTGAGCACCCGGGAATGGGAGGCCGGCCGCCCGCCCGGCCGGCGCCCTAGACGGCGATCACCCGTGGGAGCAGGTGACAGCGTTCCGGTGGCGGATGGCATCCGGCAGCATGCTCGCGGTCTCGCATATCAGGTCCGACGGCACGCCGCCCGGGGTGCAGGCAACGATCCGGGAAGCCTGCTCGCAGGCCAGCGCCCCCGCGGTGTTCCGGGCCAGGCACGAGATCGAGGCGTTCTTCGGCGGCCTGGATCTTGTGGAACCCGACCTGGTGGAGGTTGGCACCTGGCGCAGCGTGAGCCTGCCGCCGCCCGCGCCGCTGCGATTCCCCGGCGGCGTGGCGAAGAAGACCTGACGGGCGCCCTCGGATGCCGTGGCCATGACAGCGGCTGACGACCAGCGCGCCCGCAGGCTCGCCGCGGCGACCGGGTGCTCCGGCGCGCTGCGGCCGCCGCGGACGTTGCGGCGTGCCACCACATGAGTCTTGACACGCGCCATCAGCTGCCGGATCTCCGACGGGGCGGGCTCGTCCAGCCGCCGGGTGCCCCAGTGCTCGACGACCCGGTTCCAGTACGAGCCCTACGCCCTACGCCCGCCGGGTGCCGGCTCTGACCGACGCGGACACCACCGGGACGTACTCGGCGAAGGCCGGCACCGGCTTGCGGGACTGCGGGACGGCGGGCAGGTCGTCCGGGGCCAGGTCCATCCGCTCCAGCACCACCAGCGCGGCCTCGGCGACCGCCTGCCGGGAGGCGCCCGGGTGCACGGCGGTCATGGCCGCCCCCCTCGCCGGGGACCGGGGCGTGCGCCCGCAGCGCCTGGTCCACCACCGCGAACGAGTACCCGGCCAGCGCGTCCCGCGCCGGGAACACGGCCAGCAGCACCCGGTCACCGGGCCGCAGCGGCGCCGCAGCGCGGCCGGGATCACCAGGTACGGCCTGGACGGCATGGTGACCAGGCCGCCCGGGTCGCGGCGGGCGATCACCACGCCCGCGGCGGCGGTGAGGGTCAGCCGGTCGCCCGCCTGCCAGCCCAGCACGCTGGTGATGGCCCGGTCGGCCACCCGGCCCGACTGGTCCATCCGGCCGGACCCGTACGCCACGTCATCCGGGACCGCCGGGATGTCCGGCACGGCGGCGGTGGGCAGGCGGCGGGGCGCGGCCGGCCTGCCGTGCTCCCGGCCGCCCGGCCGGGCGCGCGGGGAAATGGGGGGAGCGACCAGCGGGCGCCCGGCGCCGGCGGGAGCCCGCCTGGGTGTCCGGGTGATGCCTGTTGTACGGGAAATTCCCCGCGTATGGGTGTCCGAGGACCGAGCGCACCGAGAAGCCAATGCGTGCTGGCCGGCGAGTTCGCGATCGGGAGCCGGGAGTGAGCGCGGGTTGAGCCTTCGAGCGCGCTGGCCGACGGTTCGGCCGACACGACTGCGCGAACCGCCCCCCAGCCACGCCGCCGCGCGGGAGACGACCAGGCCAGCGAGGCGGCGATGGGCCGCTACCGGGCCGCGCTCGAGACGCCGGACGCTGACTCGATAACATGTTTGATAATTATCGGCGGTTTTGCCTTGACAACATCACGGGGATGGCGCCTCCTCAAGGAGGCCGGTAATAGGAGGTCCAGGGGACTTCTTCCCGTGAGAGCGGGATAGTCGGCCGCTGTCATGCCCGGCCCCATGGCAGGAACTGCGACCGCAGGGTTGGTGCGACCGCCGTCATGTAGCTGGGGTCATCTCGTTCGAGCTGGCGCTGGACGGCCCACAATGCGTAGTCGGCAACCTGGAGGCCCCAGCTCGAGGCCGAGTCCCAGTGGGCGACCACGACCGTGCAGCCGACAGGGGCGTGGTCGTGGCAGACCTCCGAGATCGCGTTTTGGAAGGCGCGCTTCCTCCTGGCCTTCGTCCCGAGCGTGGCCGCCGCCACGTGCAGTGTGTCACCTGGCCCGGCGACCTGGCGGGCGATCTCCTTGAAATGCAAGAACCAGGCGAGCCGGTACAGGTAGGTCTCGCCGCGCGCGCGGACGTGAGGGTAGGCGTTGGCCTTGGCGAGGAAGGTGGTGTCGAACCGGGGCGCCTGGCGGCGGATCAGCACGTACACCTCGGCCCTGGTCGCGTGGCTGTCGTTCTTCGCGTGATACCCGGCCGGGCATGCGACACCGGCGCCAGCGTGCCGGAATCGGGAGGGCGGTGGCCTCCCACAGGTGCGTGCCGTGACCGGCGGGCCAGGTGCCGTGCCGATGCCGAAGTATTTGGGGCTGTCCTCGCCGAGGTTGTAGTCGAGGTTGCCGGTCTCGTCGGCGTACATGTAGGTGTCTGGCATCGGCGATCGCAGGAAAGGCGGGTTTCCCCGGTGGATTACGAGCGGTCGCTGGCGGGAAAGGACGCCGCGTGAGGGCGCCCTGGCCGCTGCGCGGCCCAGAAACAGAAGGAGGCGGCTTCGCCGCTCACCTTCACCATAGGGGCGCTGCCGCGTTCCAGGCCGGGGGACGCGCCCCGCGAGACTACGGGGCCGCCCCTCCGGCGTCAAGCCCGTCTGTGGCCGCAGGGCAACCGCGAACCGTCAGGCTGCCCGGCGCACGATCTTCAATTGTGGAAGTTACTGAGGTCGAGCCCGGTCTTGGCGAGGAAGCCGTCGAGGAGGCCTGGCCGGTACTGCATCCGCCGGAGCCGGGTCTTCACCAGCGCGGTCAGCTGATCGATGTCGTGCTTGGTGAGGTTGGCCAGCGACCTTTTCAAGTTCGACCAGACCGGCTCCACCGGATTCAGCTCGCTGGCGTACGGCGGGAGCCGGAAGACCCTCAGCCAGGACCGGGCGGCGACCAGCTCGCGCATCGCGCGGCTGACATGGGTGTTCACGCCGTCCCACACCACCACTAGCGGACCGCCGGGCTGCTGGTGCGCGGCGTCCAGCAGGCGGGCGTAGTCCGTCTCGGTGAAGCCCTTGCGCTGGTCGTCCCGCCGTCCGCCCCGGTGCGTGCGGTAGATCAGCCGGGGCTGGCAGCCGGGCCGGGTGGCGATCAGCGCGGCCAGCGACACCCGCGTGTTGCTGCCGCCGGTCACCGTCACGACCGGGGTATGGCCGCGGCGGCCCCAGGTGCGTCCTTTCGGCGGCCTGAGTCCCTGGCCGGACTCGTCTTCGAAGACCAGCCAGGCGCCCAGGTCCGCCGCCGTGCTTTTACCACGGGCCAGGTCTCCTCCCGCCACGCGGCGATCTTGCCCTCATCCCGCTCGGCGGCGCGGCGGGCCGGGACCTGGACGCTCCGGCCGAGCCGGTGCAGCAGCACGTCCATCCCGGCCAGCGTGTACTCTACCCCAAACCGCTGCCAGACCTGGTCCGCGATCCGGGCCAGGGTCCAGCACTGGTCCAGATACCCGCAGGCCGCCGGGCCGGCATCCAGCACCGCCTCCAGCTCGCCCAGCTGGGCCGGGGTGAGCTTGCACTGCACGCCGCCCGCGCCCTTGGAGGCCAGCGCCGCCTTCCCGCCGGCCGCCAGCGCCCGCCGCCACCGGTTCGCCGACATCCGCGAGACGCGGAACCGCCTGGCCACCTCCCGGTCGCTGGCCCCGTCCTCGATCATCTCGGCGGCAGCTAGTCGGACCTGCTCCCGGCGGGCCCGCTCCGCCGCAGTTAGCCCGCCGCCATCGGGGTACCTCATGCCTCCGGCATAGCGCACCGCTCGCCGGGTGACCAGGTCTAGTGCCGCGACGGGGCAACGTTTGAGCCAGGGGGACCCCTGGGCGGCTGGCGAGTTTACCGGGGTTGCCGGGGTCGGCGCCGATCATGATCACCCTCAGGCGCGCTGATCGGGTTGCCCGCCCTGCCCCGCCGCGGGCGCCGTGCCTGGGGCAGGATCTGAACGCCCCGCGCCGTGCGGGGGGTGCGCGTAGTGTGACCGGTGGCGCTCGTGGACCTGCTCCCACCGGTCTCGGGGGTGCTGGGCGAGCTCGGTGAGCAGGTCAATGGCGGCGGGCGGGCCGATGACGAGCTGCCGGGCCGGGCGGCCGCTTGTGTTGCGGAACGCGTGCACGGTCCCGGCCGGGATGAACACAGTGCTGCCGGCCGGGGCGCACTGCCAGTCCCCGTCCAGCAGGTACTCGATCTCCCCCGCGAGCACGTAGAAGACCTCGTAAAGATCGTCGTGCCAGTGCGGGACCGCAAAGCCGCCGCCCGGCGGAAGTTCGCTTTCCACGATGCCGATCTGGCCGCTGAGGCGCGGCCCGACCTTGACCATGGGCCGTCCGAGCCCGAGTTCGATCGGGGCACCCGCGCCGGGCGGCACGACCGCTCCTGCCCCAAGGGTGGTCATGACGCTCTCCCTTCCCGGCGGCCGCGTTCTCCGCGGCCGCGCCATCATGCAGTCACGATGGTTCAATAAAGTAATACTGTATTGATACTCTGATACCATAACATGGTGCATGAGCAGGTCAAGGGGCACAAGCGCACCCGCCGCGCAGACAAGGCACAGCAGACGCACCAGCGGATCATCGACGCGGCCACCCGGCTGTTCCTGGACCGCGGCTACGTGCCCACCACGATCGAGGCCATCGCCCAGGCGGCCGACGTCGCCGTCGAGACCGTCTACGCGCGTTTCGGCACTAAGACCAACCTCATGGTCGCGGTCAAGGACGCCGCCGTCACCGAGCGCGGACAGATCCCGCTGCACCAGCGCCCCGAACTCGCCGCCCTCGCCGCCGAGCCCAGCCAGCGGCAGCAGCTGGCAATCGCAGCCGCCCTCTCCCGCGGCATGCTCCAGCGGATCTCACCGGTCTACGCGCTGCTCCGGGACGCAGCCGCCGCCGACGGCACGCTCCGCGAGCACCTCGCCGCCGAGATCAGCCGCCGCCGCGGCTTCCAGCGAACCCTGGTAGACCTCGTGCACGCCCGCGGGCCCCTCCGCGACGGCCTCACCCCCGAGCAGGCCGCAGACACCTATTCAGCACTGGCCAACCCCGACCTCTACCTCCTGCTGACCAGCCATCACGGCTGGACACCCAGCCAATACCAGGCCTGGCTCGCCGACACCCTCCAACGCCTCCTCCTGCCCGCACCTTAGGCACCACGACCACGCAGATCATCCCCGTGCACACCAGCGACGGCCGAACCTGCCTAGATCCTGGAACCGCGCCGAACGGCAGATCAGGCGTCCGTCCACAGCCGCGTCGGCCTACGAGAACCCGGGTAAACGTTGCCGGTCGCAGCACCAGTAACCCCCGCTATTGAAGATCGGGTAGACGACCTTGAGTAGGTGTGCCACGTCCAGCGCGATTTCCAGGAAGTCGCGCCCGGCGCACTGTGGACATGTCCGTCGATGCTGGTCAGCCTGCAGAAGATCCCACTGCACCGCTGCGAGTGCGAGCATGATCTTGAGTTCCCTCGGCATTGTTTTAGCCATCTGTCTCGCACCTCCGTTACCGGTTACTGAGCTACGTTCGGCGGCAGGCTGGGCATGAACGGTGCGGGAGTTCGGTTTACACGGAACGTGACGGATCGCCACTTGTCCTCCAGTTCGGCGCGTACGTCGTAGCGTCCGAGCTTCGGGAATGCGAGGTTTGCGACAATCGCCAGGAGGTTGCGGAAATCGGTCCCTGGGGTGGCGCCGGGAGGCCGGCCGGCCTCGATCTGAGCGCCGAGCTTAGCGATCTCGTCGCCATCTTCGTGGATGATCGTGATGGTCAGGGGGAAACGCCTGTTGGTCTCGTTCCAGCCGACGAGGATGGAGACAGCGATCCCCATGTGCACCACGGCTGGCTGGCCGCCCGGACCGACTGGCTGCGTGATGTCGGACCAGCCCGCGCCATGCAGGTACAGCTTCCCATTGATCGCCTCCGCGTGGTCGGCGACCGTGACGTACTCGATCTCGGGCACGTGCCCTCCAATGGCAGCGCTAGTCTTGTAGACTATTTGTAAACGTTAGTATACACGGCTGGCCGAGAGGGTCGACCGCATGTACATCGAAGAATGGAACTGGCTTGATGAGGACGTGGAGCACTTGGCTAAACACGGAGTGCGACCGTCTGATGTGCTTGCGGTCTGGCGTGAGGCACCGCGGTATAGACGAAACCGGCGCAATCGTGCAGCATCGCATCAGATGATCGGACCAGACGGAAGGGGAGGCTTCTACGCGATCTTCATCCGCGAGGATGCGGCGGTGAGCGGGCGATGGCGTGCGATCACCGGGCGGCGTGCGACGGTAGCGGAGAAGGCATGGTGGGAGAGGAACTGACATGGAAGACATGGCGACGTCAGCAGATGAAGCTCTCGCGCACAGCGAGGACGAAGGCGAATGGGAGGCCGAGCCTGAGCTGATCGAGAGCAGGCCATCGGGCACCCAGGTGATCTCCGCCCGCCTCCCGACGGTCCTGGCCGAGGAGCTGCTCGATGACGCCAGCCGCAGGGGCATCCGGCCTTCAGAGCTGGTCCGCCAGGCGGTCGAGGCCTACCTCCGCGCAGGATCGCCCCGAGTTGCTGGCATCAGCGCGCAAAGCACCGGCACGCTACGGGTGGTCACGCCGCTCGGCGATTACCGAACCGAGAACTCAAATCTCGTCACATTGCCAACAGAGCACTTGGAGACGGCTGGACGCTGACGCTTGACGGAGCTCGGGTGTCGCCGGCGGCGCAAGCGTGATCGTTCCTTGATGTTCAGGACATCTCGCCCGCCGTACAGTGATTGCCGTGTCACCCAGCGAGATCCGCCGTCCGGCCCCGGTGCTGACCGGCCCGGCACGCGACGCCGTCCGGCACCGGGGCAGTCATGTGCAGATCATCGCGTCCGCCGGGTCGGGGAAGACGGAGGTGGTGTCGCAGCGGGTGGCGGACCTGCTGGCGGACGGGTTCCCGGCCGAGTCGGTGGTAGCGTTCACGTTCACCGAGCGCGCGGCCGATGAGCTGAAGAACCGGATCTCCCACCGGGTGGCGGACAGGCTCGGCACGGCGGCGCTGGACCGGCTGGCGGGCCTGTTCGTCGGCACCATCCACTCGTTCTGCTTCCGGCTGCTCCAGCAGCGGGTGCCGAGGTATGAGACCTACGACGTGCTGGACGACAACCAGCTCACCGCGTTCCTGTCGCGGGAGGCGAACCGGCTGCAGATCCGCCAGCTCGACGGCAGGGGGCGGCTGTTCGCCTCGATCGCCGCGTTCCTCACCAGCGTGGACGTGGTGGAGAACGAGCTGCTCGACCCCGCCGCGATGCCGGACCCGTTCGGGTCGGTGCTGCGCGCCTACTACGAGACCCTGGACCGGTACCGGCTGCTGACCTACGGCCAGCAGGTGGTGCGGGCCGTGCGGGAGCTGGAGCACCCGGAGCTGGCCGCGGAGGTGCACGCGCGGCTGCGGCACCTGATCGTGGACGAGTACCAGGACGTCAACCCGGCCCAGGAGCGGCTGATCCGGCTGCTGACCGGCCCGGAGGTGGAGCTGTGCGTGGTCGGGGATGACCAGCAGGCCATCTACCAGTGGCGCGGCTCCGACGTGTCCAACATCGTCACGTTCCCGCACCGTTACTCGCCGGTGGCCCGGTTCGAGATCACGGTCAACCGGCGGAGCCGGCCGCGGATCATCGAGGTCGCGAACCAGTTCGCGTTGACGATCCCGGAGCGGATCGACAAGACGATGGCGCCGCACCGGCCTCCGGGCGGCAGCGGCGGGCCGGAGGTGGTGGCGTGGAGCGCCCCGACCGAGGCCGGAGAAGCAGGGTGGATTGCCAGCCTGATCCTGGACCTGGCCGAGAAGGGGGTCCGGTACCGGGATATCGCCGTGCTGGTACGGGGCCGGGCCTCCTACCCCCGGCTGGTCGAGCAGTTCGCCACCTTCGGCATCCCGGTCCAGCCCGGCGGCCGCACGGGCCTGTTCGACCAGCCGGAGGCGATCGTCCTGGGGCACACCTTCGCGTGGCTGGCCGGCTTCGACTGGCGTGACCGCTACGGCCCTGGCCGAAAGATCACCGACTCGGACCTGCTCGCCGAGTACCAGCGGGTCTTCGAGCTGCCCGACACCACCCGCACCAGGGTGGCCCAGTTCCTGCGCGAGTGGAAGGCGGCCGTGCCGCGCACCGACCGGCGGGCGGACCTCATGGCCGAGTTCTACGACCTGCTGGACCACCTGGATATCCGCTCCTGGGACCTGTCCGACCCGATGAGGCTGAACCGGCTCGGCACGCTGGCCCGGTTCTCCGCGCTGCTGGCCGACTACGAGTCGGTCCGGCGGCGGGCCCGGCCCGATCCGGACGCGCCGGGTGAGCAGCTCGGCGGCCAGGACCGCGGCCTGTGGTACTACGGCAACCTCGCCCTGCATATCATCAACTACGCCCAGGGCGCTTACGAGGCCTTCGACGGTGAGGCCGGCTTCGCCGTCGACGCCGTGGACCTCACCACCGTGCACCGGGCCAAGGGCCTGGAGTGGCCCGCGGTCTTCGTGCCGTCGGTAACCGGGAACCGGTTCCCCACGACCCGGGCCGGGAAGCCCCAGGACTGGCTCGTGCCCCGGGACCGGTTCAACGCGGCCCGCTACGAGGGAGGCGACGGTGACGAGCGGCGGCTGTTCTACGTCGCGCTCACCCGCGCCCGCGACTGGCTGTCGGTATCCCGGCACGGCCGGCTGACCACGAACGCCGTCGCCCCCAGCCCCTACTACACCGAGCTGGCCCACCTGGAGGTGCGGCCGGAGCACATCGTCCTGCCCGAGATCGAGGCGGGCGGCGGCGACGTCGGCGACCCGATCTCGGTCACCTACAGCGAGCTGGCTGCCTTCATCGAGTGCGGGCTGGCGTTCCGGCTGCGGAACCTGATCGGCTTCCAGCCCCGGCTGGCCCCCGAGCTGGGCTACGGCAAGGCCGTGCACCACGTGCTGCGCGCCGTCGCCGAGGCCACCAAGGCGTCGGGCCACGTGCCCACCGACGCGGAGATCGACGAGCTGCTCGACACCAGCTTCTTCCTGCCCGCCGCCCCCAAACCCGCCCACCAGCTGCTCAAAGCCGCAGCCAGACGGCTGGTGACCGCCTACACCCGCGACTACGAGGACGACCTGTACCGGGTATGGGAGACCGAACGCCCCTTCGAACTGCACCTGGACGGCGTCACCGTGACCGGCCGGGCAGACGTCATCCTCGACACCGAGGGCGGCGTCCCGATGGCACTGGCCATCGTGGACTACAAGACCGCCACGCACGACGAGGTCACCGACCATGCGCTGCAGCTTCAGGTGTACGCCGACGCCGGGCGGCGAGAAGGACTCGACGTGCGGGCCGCGTACGTACACGACCTGAAGGCCGCGTCCCGGGAGCCCGTGGCGGTGGAACCAGCCGCGATCAGCGGAGCCGAGCAGAAAGTAGCCGAGGCGGCCGGGCGGATCCGCGCCCGCGACTACCGGCCCAACCCGGGCCTGAGGTGCCGGCGCTGCGAGGTCAGGACGATCTGCGCCTCGGCACGGCGCTGACCAGCGCGGCCGGTCAGACGGTGAAGACCTTCATCACCTCGTCGCCGTAGTCGTTGATCACCTTGACGGCGATCTTGCCGGTGTCCGGGCGGGGGAACGGCCGCGACTCGGTCCGGTACAGGCTCGCCCAGGCGTCCGGGTCGATGTCGGCCTTCAGTGCCTTCTTCAGCCGGGCGTAGGGGTCCTGGCCGCCGGTGAAGTAGCAGTGCCGGACGAAGAACGATTCCTCGTTGTAGGCGGTGTCGATCATCCACAGCGCGATCTGATCGGTGTCGTTGCTGCGCACCTGGCCGGTATTCGGGTTGTACACGTCGACGCCGTGCAAGATCACCCGCAGCTCGCCGTTCTCGCGCTTGACCTCGATGTCCGGCTCGCCGAACACCGTGAACAGGTTTCCCGCGCCGGTCTTCTTCAGCTCCTCGCCTATCACCAGGTCGGCGTTCATCCGCACCAGCAGCACCGGCACCCGGCGCCGGCACCACTTGCCACGCGGGCGGCAACGACGAGACGGCCGCAAGATCGCCGAGTGCGACCGCAAGCTAGCCCAGTACCGCGCCGCGCTCAACGCCGGAGCGAGCCCGGCCACGGTCGCCGCCTGGATCGCCGAGACCGAAGCCGAGAAGGCATGCTATGTACTCGCAATGCGCGCGGCGACGACGCGGACCCGCATGACCGAGTCCGAGATCAGGGCCATCGTGGACAAGCTCGCCGACATCGCGCTAGTCCTGCACGACGCAGACCCCGACGACAAGGCCGAGATCTTCCGGCAGTTGGGCCTCAAGCTGACCTACCACCCGGGACGGCATCTGGTCCAGGCTCAGGTCGAGGTTCCCCAGCATTGGCAAATCGACAGTGTCCGAGGGGCGAGCGAACCGATAAGCCAATGCGTGCTGGCCGGTGAGTTCGCGATCGGGAGCCGGGAGTGAGCGTGGGATCAGCGATCGGGCGTTGACTGGCGGCCTGCCTGAAGCCGTAGAGCCTCTTATGCTCCATCCGTGCCTGACTCGTCGTTCCCGGTCATCGATATCAGCGGCTGGGAGGTTGTCGCGGACGAGACGTCTGGCGCGGAGGCCAAGTACTGGCTGGTCAAGCCAGGGACCGAGGAGCGCTGGCTGTTCAAGTCGGTGACGATCAAGCAGGGTCATGTCCATGGGGAGGATTGGGCGGAGAAGGCCGTCGCACACTTGGCTGGCATGCTGGGCGTCCCGTGCGCCAGGATTGAGATGGCTGAGTTCCGCGGTGCACGTGGTTGCATCAGCGCTGACCTGCGCCCTCACGGTCATGAACTGCAGCCGGGTCAGGTCCTGCTGGAGGAACGTCAGGCACCGGGATACGTGCACCAGATGGGCCGAGATCATCCTGGCCACTCACTGCAGAACATCATGGCAGTGCTCGACGGAGCCCTGCCGCCGCCGGGATGCGCGCTGCCGTTCGACGCCACGGCGTTCGATGTCTTTGCCGGCTACCTGGTGCTGGACGCCTGGGTGGCGAACCGGGATCGGCATGACAACAACTGGGCTGTGTTGCGGCCGATCACCAGTCAAGGCGGGCCGCTGCGGCTCTGTGGCTCCTACGACCACGCCAACAGCCTGGGCTTCAATGTACCGGACAGGCAGCGGTCGCGGCTGCTCGCGGAGCGAGGGGGGGTGACCCGGTGGTGCGGACGAGGCTACGCGGGTCGATTCGAGCAGGTCGGCACGCATAGGCTCAGCCTGGTGGACCTGGCGGTCCAGGCCCTGGCGCTCTGCTCCGGGTCCGCTGCCGCCTACTGGCGTCAGCAGCTTGAGCGCGTCGACAGTGGCGAAGTGAGCGACGTCCTCGCGCGGGTACCAAGGATGTCAGAGGCAGCGCGTAACTTTGCGTACAGGATTCAGGAAGTGAATCGCGGGAGGATTCTCGATGCCGCCAACTGACACGCTGGTTGCGCTGGGCAGGCCTGACCGGCAAGCCCGCGATGTGGCTCGGCGGCTGGTTGTCGCGTGGCAGCACCCAGAGGAGCGGCGGATCGAGCCGGTGGGCTTCCTGTCCTACAACGGGCATTCGTACCGGTTCAGTTACATCCGCAACGTGTTGCGGATCAGGGACTTCCGCCCGCTGCTTGGCTTCGCTGATCTCCGCGCCAGCTACGTCTCGGAGCGCCTGTTCCCGCTGTTCGCCCAGCGAGCCATGGACCCTCGCCGACCGGACTACGGCACCTACCTGGGCCGCCTCGGGCTCCCTCGCGAGGCCGGGCCGCTGGAGCAGATCGCCCGCTCCCAGGGCCGACGCCAAGGTGACACCATCCAGCTTCTGCCGGAACCAACCACGGACGGCGCCGACCTGACACTCCTGTTCCTCGTGAACGGAGTACGGCATGTGCCCGAACGTGCGCTCACCTTGGACGGGCGCCAGATCCGGGTATCCCGTGCGGAGGTCGAGGCTGCGCTCGGCGGGCTGGGCCCAGGCGACCCTCTCGGCCTTGTCGGCGAGCCAGGGAATCCGGTCAATCCGCTGGCAATCGTTGTAACCGCCTCGTCCGTTCCGGTCGGCTGGGTGCCCGACCTCCTCGCCGACGATGTTCATGCCTTGCTGGGCCACGCCGTCGTCACCGTCACCGCGGAGCACGTCAACGGGCCGGAAGCGCCGTGGCATCTCCGGCTCCTAGCCCGCCTGCGTGCCTCTGGCGCCGCTGAGTTCCGGTTCTTCACCGGAGAGAAGTGGCAGAGCCTCAGCGGTGAGGATCAGTAGGCGAACACGTCCGGGTAACCGCCGACCTCCAGACGCGCACGCGCGGGAAGGAACGCGCAGCAGTCGTCATACAGACCGCCGAGCCCCGCGTCGGCTAGAACTCGTTCCAGGATGTCGAGCAGCGGCAGCAGGTACAGGACATCACGAGTCGCATAAAGGATCTGCTCGGGGCTGAGTTCGCGGGCGGACCAGTCACTCGTGCGGACGGCACCTTTCTCTAGTTGAACGCCCAAGTGCCGCCAGAGCAGGCCCTTCAATGTGTGCTCGTCGTTCGGCGCCTGCGGCTTCAGCAGCTTCGAGGCGACCTTGGTGCACCGGATAGAGGCCGGGATGGCGCCCCATGCCCGGACCATGAACCGCAGATCGAACGGCGCATGATGGAAGACCTTCTGCACCGCCGGGTCTTCTAGCAGCCGCATGAGCCGGGTCGGCTTCGCTTCGGTCATCCTGATGATGCTGGTGCCAACGCCAGGGGCGTAGACCTGGCAGGTGCCGAGCCTATCGCGGCTCCAGTCAAGGCCAGTGGTCTCGACGTCCCATGCCACCCGGCGTTCCCGGCTGTACGCGGCGGCGAGCCCAGCGGGTAGATCACCGAAGCCGAGATGGGCAGCGACTGGCTCGCGAGGAACCGCTGAGGGCTCTGGGTCCATGGTCATGGTTGGTCGCGGGCCTTGCGGTAGACGCGGGTGGTGTACAGGTCGATCAGGGCCTGGCGGAACTGCTCGTCGTCGAGGATGCGCTTGAAGATGGCCTCGTTGTCGTCCATGCGGGCGATGACGGTGCTGAGGAACCGGCTGCCGAACACGAGGCGGAAGTTCTCTGGCGTGTTGTTGCGGGCCTGGAGGATGACCTCGGGGTCGGTGATCCACGTCTGCTCGAACTGGTCGAACAGGAGCTGGTCGCGCTGGTCGAGGTTGAGCCCGAACCGCTGGTTGAGCTCGGAGACGATTTCGGACAGGTGCTCGACCGGTGGCTCGTTCTGCTTGCCCGCGCCTTCCCCGAAGATCGTGGCGACCTCGCCGTCTTCTCCGGTCAGGGACAGGGAGCCCTCGTAGGTCAGCTCGGTGCGCAGATGGGTGAGTTCGACCTCGGCGCCCAGATCGAGCCGCTCGACCGTGGCCGCGTCACGGAGCCGGGCCGCCAGCGCCCGGCAGTAGGCGTAGTCGCGTTCCAGCTTGGTGTCGGTGAACGACACGACCTGGGACAGGAACGAGTAGGTGCGGCAGAACTTGTCCAGGGCGTCCTTGAACGCCAGCCGGTCCTGCTCGGCTAGGGCGCGGAACCGCTCGACCGCCGGGTCGAGCAGCGCGTACACCTGGCCGTGGCTGGTGCCGTCTCCGGCCAGCAAGGCGGTCGCGGTGGCCTGGATCTCCTCGGGGCGCAGTACGTCGAACTCATCCAGGCGGGCACGGGTGTCATACAGCAGGTTCGGGTCGGTGGGCGGGGCGATGGTGCGGCCGTAGTAGGGCTCGAACGCGGCGGTAATCTCCTCGGCGTCGTTGCGGAAGTCGAGCACGAACGTGTCGGTCTTGCCGGGGTGGATGCGGTTGAGCCGGGACAGGGTCTGCACGGCGGCCAAGCCGGTGAGCACCTTGTCCACGTACATGGTGTGCAGCAGCGGCTGGTCGAAGCCGGTCTGGAATTTCTCGGCCACGATCAGCACCTGGTAGTCACTGGTGCCGAACCGGCTAGCGGTCTGGGATTCGGGGAACCCGTTCATCCCGGCCTCGGTGTAGGCGAAACCCTTGTCGTCGATGACGCGCCCGGAGAACGCGACCAGCGCGGCCAGGCCCACATACCCGCGCTTGGCGATGTAAGCGTCGATTGCCTGCTTGTACCGCACTGCGTGCAGCCGGGACGAAGTGACCACCATCGCCTTGGCCTTCCCGCCGATCTTGGCGGCGGTGTGCGCCCGGAAGTGCTCAACGATGATCTCGGCCTTCTGCGCCAGGTTGGACGGGTGCAGCGACACGAACCTGGCGATCGCCCGCCTCGCTCTCGCGGCCTCGTACTGCGGGTCCTCGGCGATTGTCTTCTCGATCCGCCAGTAGGTCTGGTAGGTGACGTAGCTAGCGAGCACGTCGAGGATGAATCCTTCCTCGATCGCCTGCCGCATCGAGTACAGGTGGAACGGCTCGTACTTGCCGGTCGCGGGGTTGCGGGTGCCGAACATCTCCAGGGTCCGGGCCTTCGGGGTGGCGGTGAACGCGAAGAACGACAGGTTCGGCTGCCGCCCGCGCGCCCTGGTTGCCTTGGCCAGTGCCTCCTCCACGGGGTCGGACGGCTCGGTGACCAGGCCAGCCGACTCGGCCTCGGCGGCGGTGAGTTCTTGCTCCTCGGTCGCGCCGAGCGCCAGCCGCAGGTCCTTGGCGGCCTCCCCGGTCTGGGACGAGTGCGCCTCGTCGATGATCACCGCGTACCGGCGCTGCGGCAGGCCGGAGATCTTGTCCAGCACGAACGGGAACTTCTGCAGCGTGGTGACGATGATCCGGGCCTGCTCCCCGGCGAGGGCCTCGGCGAGCTGCGCGGAATCCTTATCGATCCGCGCCACCACGCCGCGGGCGTGCTCGAACTGGTAGATCACTTCCTGAAGCTGCCGGTCCAGGACCAGCCGGTCGGTGATCACGATCACCTTGCCGAACACCTTGACGTCGCTGGCGTCATGCAGGGTGGACAGCCGGTGCGCGGTCCAGGCGATCGTGTTCGACTTGCCGGACCCGGCCGAATGCTCGATCAGGTAGCGGTGCCCGGCGCCGTGCTCGCGGGCGTGCCGCTCCACCGCCAGCACCGCGTCCCACTGGTGGAACCGCGGGAAGATCACCGCCTCGGCCGCGCGGCGCGCCGTCGGCGAGCCTGCCGAGGGCCGCTCGACGTGGATGAACCTGGCCAGGATGTCCAGCCAGGCATCCCGCGCCCACACTCGCTCCCACAGGTAGGCGGTGCGGTGCCCGGCGGGGTTCGGCGGGTTCCCCGCCCCGCCGCCATGGCCCAGGTTGAACGGCAGGAACCGGGTCGCCTGCCCCGCCAGACGGGTGGTCATCGCCACCCGGTCCGGGTCCACCGCGAAATGCACCAGCGCGCGGCGCGCTAGCGTTACGTTGCCCGGGTCCCGGTCGGCGCGGTACTGGGCGATCGCATGCTCGACGCTCTGCCCGGTCAGCGGGTTCTTCAGCTCCGCGGTCGCCACCGGCAGCCCGTTCACCAGCAGCGCCACGTCCACCGTCTTGTGCGACCCCGCCTCGTACGGCAGCTGCCGGGTTACCGTCACCCGGTTCGCCGCATACAGCCTGCGCAGCTCCGCCGTCAGGCCATGGGCGGGCGCGAAGAACGCCAGCCTGAGCGCCACGCCCAGGTCCGTCACCCCATGCCGCAGCACGTCCACCGTCCCCCGCCGGTCGATCTCCGCTGCCAGGCGCTTAGCGAACCCCCGCTGCGCCGCATCCCCATCACCCCCGTACCGGCCTACCAGCGACTCCCACTCCCGCGGCTGCGTCGCCCCGACGAACGCGAACAACTCGCTGGTATCCAAACCAAGCACCGCGTCGAAATGAGCAGGAAACGACCTCAGGTAGCCGCTCGCCAGCAGCCCGGCCTCAACCGCCTCCTCAAACCCCCGCTCGTCGGTGCTCACGCCGCCAGCCCCGGCACGTCCAGCTCCCCGCTCACCGCCGCCGTAATCAGCGCCTGCCGACGCTCGGCCAGGAGGCTGATTTGCCTGCCCAAGGCTCGGGCAGCCTCGGAGGCACGAAGCCGGACCCGCTCAGCCTTCTCCACAATGGCGTCTTGTTCATCAAGGGTGGGAAGTGGAATGATTAGTTGGCCGATGTCCGGCATTCCTATTGTGCGTAGTGTTGCTCCATCTGTGAGCGATGCGAAATGCTTCTGCAAAGCAGTCCGAAACAGGAGCCAAAGATATCGAGGCCTGACTTGGTCATTACAGATCCAGTCGGCAAAATGCTGTGAGGTCGCCATGGGCCGGGCGAGGATCCCGCACCGTCCGACCGTGGCGTCTCGCGACAGGATTACAGTGCCAGGCGGCAGCACGCGCGCCGAGGAGTTGGCGAGCCCTTGCTCGCTGACGAGATTGGTTGTCTCCTCCACCCACTCGTGGGTTTCCAAGTAGCCGACATCGTTAAGGGTAACCCATGGGATCGTGCAGTTCTCCCATAGTTCCGGGCGAGTCCGGGAAGGAGTATGGCCAGACTCAAGCCTCGCATAGAATTTAAGACGCACAACTCGCCAGCTCTGAGGGATGTCACCGAGCCAGCCATAACCAGATGGGCGTAGCCGCGCCTGCAGTGAACGGCCGGTTGCAAGTAGCTCCTGGCGGACTTCGGCACGCTCACATACCAGTGCAATTAGGCGCTGCTTTCTTTCAATCAGCGTATCGATCCGTGCAGTCTCGGCATCGAGGTAGTCTGCTATGACCCGCTGTTGCAGCATTGAAGGCAGTGGAACGAGAACGTCTCTGAATGTCTCGTATCGAAGCCCGAATCGAGTGACACCGCTTGCCGAGACCGAGAATTGCTGACGGCAAGGCGTGGAAGATAGCGCCCAGAACAGATAGCGTCCGTCAACGTTCGAGTGCGGGCGCAAGATCGCGAGGTGATATCCGCAAACGACGTTAGGGAGATCCTGGGTAACATAGGCTGGTACTGCGATGTCATCGGCGGTCTCGGAGTCTTTTGTGATGAGGACATCTCCAGCTCGGAGCCCAAAGCGTACTACTTGATCCTTCGTAGCGGTGGCTTCCATGAAAGGCAAGTCAGGCGTGATGCGTTCGTGATAGTAAACGTCTGTGTAATTGCAGAGACGTACCGGCAACTCGCATTCGGAGGACTTCTTGTCTACATTGCTGACGATGACATTTGCAACATGCTTAAGAGGAACGGAAGTCATTCCGTCACCTCCCGCAGGAGCTCCTGGATCTCGGCTTCGAGGGCCTTGATCTCGGCGTCGATTTCGGCGAGGGGGCGGGGCGGGACGTATTTGTAGAAGTGGCGGGTGAGGGGGATCTCGTAGCCGATGCGGGTCTTGGCGTGGTCGGCCCAGGCGTCGGGGACGTACGGGAGGACCTCGGCGGCGAGGTAGTCCTCGACTGCGGCGCGGTACTCGTCCGTGGCGAGCCTGCCGGTCACGTCCTGCTGCCAGGTGACTGGTGTCTGCGGCAGCGGGACGTTCTCGTAGTCCCGCAGTTCGGGGTCGGGCTCGGGGGCGCCTTTGCGGCTGGTGACCACCGGGGCGTTCGGGTCACGGACGGAGAGGACTTCCCACAGCGCCTTCTCGATCGACTTGGGCACGGGACCGAGCTTGGCGGCCATGGCCTCGCGCTCGGTGGTGGTCGTGCCGGCGAGGCTGGTGAGGCGGCTGGTGAGCTGGTCTTGCTCGTCCTTGCCGAGCTTGCTCCACGCTTTAGTTGCGGCGAGGCTGGTGCCGGTATCGGTCGTGACTTCCCAGCGCAGCCGCAGCGGGCGTTCCACTGTGACGCGCAGGTAACCGAACGCCTCGTTCGGCAGGACCTTGACCTGCTCGCCTTCGGTGAAGTCCGCGTACAGGCGGGTGATCTCGGCGATCTGCTCCGGGCTGATCATCTTGCGCTTGTCCCCGAGCGACTTGCGCATCTTCACCCAGCGCTCGCGGGCGTCGATGAGCTGGATCTTGCCGCGCCGCTCCGGGGCCTTACGGTTGGTGACCAGCCAGATGTAGGTAGAGATCCCGGTGTTGTAGAACAACTGGTCCGGCAGCGCGACGACGGCCTCCAGCCAGTCGTTCTCGATAATCCAGCGGCGGATCTCGCTTTCCCCCGACCCGGCCGCGCCGGTGAACAGCGGGGAACCGTTGAACACGATCGCCAGGCGGCTGCCCCCCTCGGCAGGCGGTTTCATCTTCGAGATCATGTGCTGCAGGAACAGGAAGCTGCCGTCGTTGATCCTCGGCAGCCCGGCGCCGAACCGCCCGGCGAGCCCGTCCAGCTCCGCCTCGGTGCGGATCGCTGCCTCGTACTTCTTCCACTCCACCCCGAACGGCGGGTTGGCCAGCAGGTAGTCGAACCTGCTGCCCTTGTGCCCGTCCTCGGTGAAGGAGTTGCCGAGCACGATGTGCGAGGCGTCTTGGCCCTTGAGCATCATGTCCGACCGGCACACCGCGTACGTCTCGGCATTGAGTTCCTGGCCGAACACCTCCAGCCGGGCGGCAGGGTTCAGCGACCGCAGGTGGTCCTCGGCCACCGACAGCATCCCTCCGGTGCCGCACGCCGGGTCATAGAGCGTGCGGACCACTCCAGGTTCGGTGAGCGCCTCGTCGTCGGGGGCGAACAGCAAGTTGACCATCAGCCGGATCACCTCGCGCGGGGTGAAATGCTCACCTGCGGTCTCGTTCGACAGTTCGGAAAACCGGCGGATCAGCTCCTCGTAGAGATAGCCCATCTCCAGGTTGGACACCGTGCCCGGGTGCAGGTCGATCTCCGCGAACCGGGACGTCACGAGGTACAGCAGGTCCGCCCGGTCCAGCCGGGTGATCTGGACGTCGAAGTCGAACTTGTCCAGCACCTCCCGCGCTCCTGAGGAGAAGCCCGCGATGTACTCCCGCAGGTGCCGGGCGATGTGCGCTGGGTCGTCCAGCAGCCTGGGGAAGCTCAGCCGCGACACGTTGTAGAACGCCTGCCCGGCCACCTGGCACAGCACCGGCTCCACGTTCTCGACCCGGCCGCGCAACCGCCCCGCGCGCTCCCGCACCGCCTCCCGTGTCGGCTCCAGCACGCAATCCAGCCGGCGCAGCACCGTGAACGGCAAGATCACCTTGCCGTACTCCGACTGCTTGTAGTCCCCGCGCAGCAGGTCGGCCACCGACCAGATGAACCCCGCGTGATTGCTGATCGCCGCCTCATCCATCCGTCTGCCCCTCCCTGCGATCACCCGGTCGTGCCGCCAGGCTACTGAGCCGCAGCAGGGAAGGCCATACCCCTGGGCGCTCCTCGCGGGCCGCCAGATTGTCGGCGGGGCGGCGCATCATGAGCGCAGGGACCGGAAGGGAGGCTCCTGGTGACCGCTTCACGGCGGCCCGCGGCGTTGCGGGCCTTGACACGCGAGCTCGACGATACCCGTTCCCCGGTGCGGCGGTTCCTCGACGAGCGCTACACCCGTGGTCGGCGCGATGTGCAGCGCCGGTTCTGCGCTGCGGCCCCGCCGCTGGCGGTCCCGGCCGCGCCCGGGGACGCAGCCAATCCCGGTACGGCCGGCACCGCGGCCGACTGGCTGCTGCGGTTCCTGCTCCACCCCCAGCCGGAGATCCACCTCGCCGTCGCGGGCGCGGTCGCCGCGGGTCAGGCAGGAATCATCATGCTGCCCGCCCTGGCTGACCTCGCCGCCACGCTCGGCGTTCCTCTCCCGGAGAGACCACCAGAGCGCGCCCGCGTGTTCACCGGGCCGGTTCCCGGGAGCACGGCCGAGCCCGGCCTGCTGGCCCGGTCCTGCTGGGCGCTTGCCCTCCTCACCGAGGTGTACCGCGGTGGGCCGGCAGTGGCCGCCGCCGGGCCGCTCGCCCGCCTGCGCGGCGGACAGGTCTCCGGGGCCGACCTGCTCCAGCTCGCTCCGCCCGCCGGGATCGACCAGCTCGCCCGTTTCCGCCGCGTGTTCGAGACCGCGCTCCTGCCTCAGCTCGCCACGCGCACCGGGCCATGGGCACTGGGCCCGACGTTCACCGGCTCGCAGCTCATCAACGCCGACGCTGACCTGATCGCCGCCGGGCTACTGCTCGACCTCAAGACCTCAGCAAAGCTGACACTGGGCATCACCGACCTGCTCCAGCTGGCCGGGTACGCGCTGCTCGACTTCGACGACCAGTACCAGCTCACCGAAGTCGGCCTGTTCAACGCCCGGTACGCCCACCTCGCCACCTGGGACCTGCGCGCATTGCTCACCGAGCTTGCGGGACGCGACGTCGACCTGGATGCCGCGCGCGCCGAGTTCCAGGACTTTCTGCACAACCTGCGATTATCAGGCGCAGCAGTCCGTCGTCGCGGCGCCTGCTTGCGCTATGGGCAGGTGGCCGCGGACGTGGTCGTGGGTCTCGCGGGCGCTGAGCGGCAACCGCCTCCTGCCCTGGGACCTGGTCGAGGCCGTGCCAGCCGCTGGTTGTCGCCTTGCTGACGACGGCTGCGTCGTCGCTCGTAACCTGGCTCGCGACGCTGGTCCTCCACTGACCGACTGAGACGGGATACGACGTTTCGTGGACAGTAGCGGCTAACGTCTGGGGTGTGACTGACCAGACGAAGCGTGGTGCCAGCCGGTGGAAGACGTTCGGCGAGCGGGTGATCTATGACAACCCGTGGGTGTGGCTGGGACAGGTGGACGTGGAGCTGCCGGACGGGGAGCGGTTCTGGCATCACGTGGTGCGGCTGCACCGGGCGGCGATGATGGTCCTGGTCGATGACCAGGACCGGGCGCTGCTGCTGTGGCGGCACCGGTTTGTCCAGGACCGGTGGGGATGGGAGCTTCCCGGCGGCCTGATTGACGAAGGTGAAGAGCCGAAGGAAACGGCCGAGCGCGAGCTTGAGGAAGAGACCGGGTATCGCGCAGGCAAGGTCGAGCACTTGATCACCTTCCAGCCCATGGTCGGCATGGTGGACTCCGAGCACGTGGTGTTCGTCGGGCGCGACCCGGAGAAGATCGCCGAGCCGACCGAGGCTAACGAGATAGAACGGATGGAATGGCTGCCGCTGGCTTCGGTTCCGCGGCTGATCGAGGCTGGGGAGATCTGGAACTCCGGCACGCTCGTCGCGCTGCTGCGGCTCCTGACGATGGAGGGTTAGGCCGCTTGGCCGATGCGCTTGGCCAGGTCGCTGATGCGGCGGCGCTGCCGGGCTGAGCCGGTCACCTGGGCGAGTTCCCTGGCGCGCTTGAGGTGGCGTCGCGCTTCCTCCAGTTCGCCACGGACATGCAGGGCGGCGGCGAGATCGCAGTGAAGGCCGGCTTGGGCACGGGTGAAGCTTCCGTCCATAGCATGGAGTGCGGCGTTCAGGTCATCGGCCGTCTCTGGGTCCCCGAAGCAAACCAGGCAATTGCCGCGCCATCGGGCAAGGTGAGCCTCGTTGAGGACGATGTAAGGCAGGTCGTCGCCGCTGGAGCCGTGCCCTACCTCATGGGCGGCGCAGTCAAGAGCCTTGCGGCAGGTGGTCTCCAGCCCGGCTGCGGCGGCCATCTCGGCCTCGGCCGCGCGCAACCAGCCGCGGATCTGGTGCGGGACTGCTGTCCGGGTCTCCTCGTAGGTGTCGCGGACTATGGCCAGCGCGTCTTTCGGACGGCGCAGGTCAAGCAGGACGTAGGCCTGCTCGCCGCCGGCGAACGCCAGCAGGCACATGTCCCCGGCTTCCCGGGCGGCAGCGGTGGCGCGCTCGAAATGCGCCCAGGCCCGGGGCAGCCGTCCCATGTCGATGGCCTGCCATCCGGCCAGCGCGGACGCATCGGCCAGGACGGCGGCAAGCCGCTGGCGGTTCCCTGGGCGCAGCGAGTAACACAGGCTCGTCTCAACCTGGCTGATGTGGGCTTCCAGCTTGCCCGCCACGGCCGGGGCGCCGAGCCTGCGGTCAAGCAGGCGGATCGTGTCGGTTTCGCCTTGCAGAATGCGGATGACGGCGGCGTCGATGCTACGGGCCGCGGTGATCTGCCGCAGCAGTTCTGCATCTTGTCCGGGTCCGCTGGGCCTAGTGCTCGGCGGGCGCGTGACTGGCGCCTGTCGTGGTGACAGCCCGAGCAAGATCCGCGCGGAATCGGGCATGCCGAGCCCGTCGGCGATGCGCTGGAACACGTGGGTTGCCGCGATGCCGCGCTTGCCGTTGATGACCGCGCTGATGCGGCCCTGGCTAAGGTTCACGGCTGTGCCGATGCGGGTCTGGCTGACGCCGGTGTGCTCGGTGACCAGCTTGAACAGGGCGCCCATGTCGCGTTTGCGCAAGGCGTTGCGGACATCGGCGAGTTCCCAGAACCAGGCCGGTATCGCCGGGGGGTCGAACGCGCTTGCCCGCATGGCTGTCCTTCGCTGTACCGAGAAGCGAACCCAGCGTAACGGGACGGGGTGATCTTCGCGGGCTATACCCATTGGGTAACCCCAAGCGTAATGGGTTCGTAATGGCATGCGCCGGATGGTGGGCGCATGCGAGGCAGCAACACCCAACCAGACAGGTGCCCGGCCTGCCGTGGCCGGGGATGGAAGTTCCACCGCTCGCGGCGGTCATGGGTGGTCGGAACCCTGGCCCGCGGGCAGGCCCAGTGCGGACGGCGTTCGTGTCCGGACTGCCGGGGCACGGGGCAGGCGCGGAAGCCGGGTTAGGTCATGCCCGCGGACAAAGGCGGCATGCCATCCGGTGACCGCGACGAATCCGGCCGGGCCGGACACGAGCATGGCGGCCCCCTGCCGCCCGCGCTGGCCTTGTGGTCGATCCTGCAGCCCGTCACGGTCCCGCCGTCGATGATCGCTGAGCTGGCCCGGTTGCGGGCCGCGTTCCCGGCGTTCTCGATCAGCATCCGCCCGGGCTGGCGGGGCCTGACGTTCGAAGCATGGCGGGACCCGGCCGAAGGCGGCCTGTACGCCCTGATCACCCAGGATGCCGGCGAACTGTGGCGCGCCCTGGACGCGAGCCAGGCGCCATCCGTGCAGGAGGCACGATGACCGCAGGATCTGACCGCGATCACGCGCAGGTCGGCCCAGACGAGCCGTGCACCGGCTTCCCGGGGCCGCTGGACACTAGCCGCCCGAACATCGCCCGCGTCTACGACTTCTGGCTCGGCGGCAAGGACAACTACGCCGCCGACCGCGCCGAGGCCGAGCGGCTGACGGGCATCTACCCGCAGCTTCCCCAGCTGGCCAGGCAGAACCGGCTGTTCCTGGCCCGCGCCGTGCACTGGCTGGCCGGGCAAGGAGTCCGCCAGTTCCTGGACCTCGGCTGCGGGCTGCCCACCGGCCACAACACGCACCAGGTCGCACAGGCCGCGCACCCGGACTGCCGCGTCGTGTACGTCGATTCCGACCCGGTCGTGGTCGCGCACGCCCGGGCCCTGCTATCGGGTACCGGCGTGACGGCTGTCGGTGGCGATCTCGCCGACCCGGATGCAATCCTGGCCGATCCTCAGTTGCGGCAGGTGATCGACCTTGCCGAGCCGGTCGCCGTGATCCTGGCGATGGTCTTGCACTTCTTCGGCGAACAGACGGCCCGCGCCATCGTCGCCGGGTATGTCCGAGCTGTCGCGCCGGGCAGCTATGTGGTCCTGTCCGTCGGCTCGGGCGATGACCAGATCGGCGGGACGCTGGTCCGTGAGTACCAGGCCGGCACGCTATACAACCATTCCCCCGCGCAGATCAAGGGATTCCTTGACGGCCTGGACCTGGTCCCGCCGGGGCTGGCCGAGGCATGGGAATGGGGACCGCAGGTGGCCGGGCTGCCGCTGCCCGATAGCAGCGGCGGACACGTCCTGGCCGGGCTGGGTTACAAGCCTGCCGGGGGAAGGACGTGATGACCGGCATCACGCTGCGCGACGATGCCGGCAGGGACCGAGAACCGGACCCGTCCAGCGGGGCGGTCCTGGTCCTTGAACCGCCGTCGAGGTCCTTCTGCCGCCCGCGGGCGCCCGGCTGGAGCCCTCCGCCATGGGTGCCAGCCGATCCCGATACCCTGCGGCGGGTCCATGCGGCCCTGAAAAGGTTGTTACTCCGCGAAGCTTGATCATATGGGCAGACGAGCAGTAGAGTACTTGAGTATCTATGTTACTTGATTAAGGCTGGTTGCCATGCCCTACGAGTACACCCCGCCCAAGTACGCCCAGGTGATCGAGGAGCTGCGGCGGCGCATCGAGTCCGGCGAGTACCCGCCCGGCTCGCTGCTGCCGAGCGAGCACCAGCTCAGCGAGGAGTTCCAGATCGCCCGCCCGACCGTGGTCCGGGCGCTGCGGGTGCTGCGCCAGGACGGGTGGATCGAGACCCAGCAGGGCAAGGGCAGCTTCGTGCGCGGGCGCCCGGCCCTGGCGGGGCTGGAGTCCGAGCGGCCCGGCGAGCAGGCGTTGAACCGCGACGAGTCCCGCGAGCCCGGCGAGCTGGCGGGCACCGGCATGAGCGTGCCGCCGCCCCGCGTCGCCACCCTGCTCGGCGCCCCAGCCGAGACCAAGGTCCCGTACCGGCGCCTGCTGCTGCGCCGCGACGGCGAGGCCTCCGAGATCGTCACCTGGTGGGTTCCCGTGCCGGTGGCCGAGGGCACCGACCTGGCCACGCCGGAGCCGTTGCATGGCGGGGTCCGCCCGCATCTGGCCCGGCGCAAGGGCATCCGCATCGACCACGTCATAGAGCAGGTCGTCGCCCGCCATCCCACCGCCCAGGAAGCCAGGCTGCTCGGCGTCACCCGCACCGCGCCCATGCTGGCCATGTACGTGGCCGCCCGCGATGCCTCCGGCGGGCCAGTGCTGGTCCTGGAGCTCGTGATGCCAGGTGATCGGCATGAACTCGAGGACGCCTACCAGGTCGGCTAGCACGCCGACGAAGTCACTCTCCTGAGTACTTGACTGACCAAGCTGTCGAGTCTTAATCTGAGATAACTTGCTTAGTCAAGTGATCAAGCAGTCAGATTGGACCTGGCGGTTCTCCGCCGCTGAAGGGAGTGATGCCTCATGTCACAGACAACCACCGACGCCAAGGTCAGGGCGAGGTTCGTCAACGGCTTCCGGGCCCTGGCCGAGTTCGTCGACACGCGCCCCGAGCTGCCCCTGCCGTTGTACAGCTTCAGCACCGGGCTCACGGTCTTCGCCGGCGGCAGCCAGGCCGAGCAGCGCGCCGAGGTCGACCGCATTGCGAAGATCCTCGGCGTGTCCCCGTGCGAGTGGGGGCTGTATCAGGCCGAACGGCGATTCTGCGGCCCCGTCGTCTTCCGCGTCGTCGCGGTTCCCGAAACCGGCGACAAGGAGCCGTGAGGCCGATGAACACCCTGGTCATGGTCCTCGCCACCACCGCGCTTGTCATCGGGCTCGGCGTGCTCCTGGTCCTGGCCGTGCTGCTGGTCGGCATCCACGCCGAGGAGCAGCACATGAGCCTGACCAGCACGCCCCGCACCTGCGCCGGCTCGCTGGCCCGGCGGCTGACCGGCGCCTCCGTACGCCGACCCCAGGGGATCTCCCACTGCCGCTACCAGCAGACGAGGAGGTGAGCATGCAAACCGTACGCGCGATCAATCTTCCAGGGCGGCACTGCCCGTGCGGCGCGCTCCGCGCCAGCAACAACAGGCGATGCGAGAAATGCCAGTCCCGTGCCGGCTGGTACCGGCACAACTGCCGCCGGCCGCGCCGCCCCGCGTCCCGGCGACCCCGCGTCGGCACGCACGCGAACGCGGAGATCCCGGCTCGCGGCCGGCACTCCGCCGGGGAGGGCTGAACATGGCCGTCTCCATCTCGCTCGTGGTGGTGCTCGGCGTCGCGGTGTGGCTCCTGCACCGGTACGGCGGCATGAAGATCTGGCAGGGCCTGATCTGCGCCCTGTTCGGGTTCTACCTCGCCACCACCAGCCTGGCGCCGCAGATCCGCAACATCGTCACCGCCGTCATCCGCGCCCTGACAGGTCAGGGCTGACCCGTGCGCCACCGCGCACAGCCGAGGAGGTGATCACCACGACCGACAGCACCCCGCACCCGATCGTTGATCTTCAGGAGGCAACCGACAGGAACCACGCCGCGCGCCGCATTGTCGCCGGATTCTCCGCAGCGCTGCCCACGCTTGCCGAGATCTGGCAGCAGCTCCAGGCCGCCCTCGCCGACACGCCCGCCCTGGCCGCCGAGATTGCCCGGCTCCGCGCCGAACTGGCCGACACCCGCCTGGACCGGGCGAACCTGCTCGCCGCCGCCCGGGCCGTCATCAGCGCCCACCTCGACGGCGAGCCCGACCCCCTGTCTTACCTGCGGGACGAACTGCGGGCCCGCGGCCTGCTCCCGGCCGCCCCCGGGAGCCGCCCGTGACCAGCCCGCGCAGGATGCGCCGCCAGGCGCGGCGGATACGCCGCGGCGGCATGCAGCCCATGATGCTCCTCACCGGCAACGACCAGTTCCCCGAAGCCGCCGCGGTCCTGTGTGCCCGCTGGGCGTGGCGGTACCGTTCGGAACTGGCCCCGCTCTTGACCGCCGCCATCGTGCTCGGCGCCGCGGCCTGGCTGCACGCCGAACGCCCGCACTGGTGGGGATACGTCCTCGCGATCGCCGCTGCCGCCGCCGGGGGCCTGGCTGCCCTGGGCGCAAGGATCGGCATCCCGGCACTGGCCGAACGCCTGTACGCCGCCGTGACCGTGCTCGCGGCCGGCGGGTGGATCGCTGCCGCCACGGTGACGGGCCCGTTCGCCTCGCCGCTTCCGCAGGCGCTGGCGGCCGGGGGAGCAGTGCTGTCGGTGCCGTGGTGGGCGCACCGGCGGCGCCGCGCCAAGGTCCGCGTCGAACGCACCCTTGAGGCCTGGCCCGAGATCGCCCGGGCCGTCGGGCTGACCGGCTCGCAAGTGATGTCTGCCGTGGTCGACGTGTGGGGCTGGCGGGCCCGGCTGCGCCTGGCCCGCGGCCAGACCATCACCGACGTCATCGCCAAGATCCCCGCACTCGAATCCGGGCTCGGCACCTTCCGCGGCGCCCTGCGCGTCTACCCGGCTCCCGATGACCTGGCCAACCGCTGTGACCTGCGCGTGCTCAACCTCGACCCGCACGCCGACGCCATCCTCTGGCCCGGCCCGTCCGTCACCAGCATCACCGAGCCGATCGAGCTGGGGCCGTTCGAGGACGCCGCCCCCTGCCGCGTCCTGCTGCTACGGCGCCATGGCCTGGCGGGCGGGGCGACCGGGTCCGGCAAGAGCGGATGGCTCAACGTGCTGATGGGCAACCTGACCGCCTGCCGCGATGTGGTCATCTGGGCCATCGACCTGAAAAAGGGCATGGAACTGCAGCCGTGGCAGCGCTGCATCGGACGGCTGGCCACCACGCCCGACCAGGCAACGGCGCTGCTCCGCGACGCGGTGACGATCCTGGAAGCACGGGCGGAGCTGCTTGCCGCCGCCGGCCGGCGCGTCTGGGACCCGTCACCGGACACGCCCGCGCTGGTCATCATCATCGATGAGTACGCCGAACTGGCCCAGGACGCCCCCGACGCGATTCGCCACGCCGATTCGATCGCCCGGCTCGGCCGCGCCGTCGCCGTCACCATGATCGCCGCGACCCAGCGGCCGACGCAGAAGGCCATGGGCCAGGGCGCAGTGCGCTCGCAGATGGACGTGCGGATCTGCTTCCGCGTCCGGGAACGCAAGGATGTTGACCTGATCCTCGGCCAGGGCATGCTCGCCGCCGGGTGGAACGCGACCGCCCTCAACGCCCCGGGCAAGTTCCTCATTTCCGCGCAAGAGCACGACACGCCGCGCCGCGCCCGCGCCTACCTGCTCACCGACGAAGCCGTCGCCGGCACCGCCGGCAGGCACGCCGAGATCCGGCCCGAGCTGGACGAGGCATCACGCCGTGCCCTGGCCGAACGCCACGACGCCGACAGGACGCGGCCAAGCAGCCCGGCACCGGCCGATGGCCGTGATGCCGGCCAGACGCCGGGCGGGGACAACAAAACCAGCCCCGAGACGCTGTTGTGGACCGTCCTGTGCCTGGCACCCGAACAGGGAATCTCGATCCCCGACCTGGTGGCCGAGACCGGCATGAGCCGCCGCTGGATCTACTACCGCCTTGAGGCGCTCGCCGCCGCCGGGCGGGCCGTCCAGGTGGCTCGCGGGCTGTGGCGGGCCGTCACCACGAACAGTGGTGACGATGAGTAGCCGCCGGGCGTTGTGCACATGCACGACCTCGCGCGTGTCTGCACGCATAGGGCGCATGCACGTCGTGCACATGCACGTGCACAAGTCACGTACCGTAGTCATCGCCGCCGGTTCGGCACGGGGGAGGCGGCCATGACGCGAGCGCCCTACTGGCACGACGCCACGAGCACCCTGTACCTCGGCGACGCCCGCGACGTCCTCGCCGACATGCCAGACGGGTCCGCCGACTGCATCGTCACTAGCCCGCCCTACTGGGGCAAACGCGACTACGGCATCGCCGGCCAGTACGGGCACGAACCCGAGCCAGCCGCCTACGTCGGCACGCTGCGCGCCGTGTTCGCTGAAGCCCGCCGCGTCCTGGCCGGCGACGGCACCTGCTGGCTCAACCTCGGCGACTCCTACTCGGCCGGCGGAGGAGGCGCCACCGGCATCCACGCCTACCTCGGCCCGCACCTGACAACCCACAAGGTGCCGGGCATGCGGGCCAAGAACCTGCTCGGCATCCCCTGGCAGGTCGCCTTCGCCCTGCAAGACGACGGGTGGATACTGCGCAACGCGATCGTGTGGCACAAGCCCAACGCGATGCCCGAATCGGTCCGCGACCGGCTCAACTGCCGTCACGAGCTGATCTTCCTGCTCGTCAAGCAGCCCGCCTACTGGTTCGACCTGGACCCCATCCGCGTGCCGCACTCGGCGGCCACCCAGCGGCACCTGCTGGCCAGGTACAGCCTCGGAAACTACAGCCGCCCGGCCGGGCGCCCGGCCCGCAACGCCCGACCGCCCAAGTACGGCCCGCACGCCCGCCAGCTCACCACCGGACGCCGGTACAGCGGCCTGCGGCAGGGTCATCGCCGCGGGCACCCGCGGGGACGCAACCCCGGGGACGTCTGGACGCTCCCCACACGCCCGTACAACGGCCCGCACTTTGCCGCCTACCCGATCGACTTGCCGCTGCGCTGCATCGCGGCAGGATGCAAACCAGGCGGCACTGTGCTCGACCCGTTCACCGGCACCGGCACCACCGGCCTGGCCGCCCTCCAGCTCGGCCGCCGCTTCACCGGAATCGAGCTGTCCCCGGAGTTCGCCGCGCTCGCCGCCGAGCGGCTCGCGCACGCCGGGCACCCGGAACAGGACGGCCAGACGTGACCGCCGAGAAGAATAGGCCCTGTTCAGGGCCTCCCAAATCGCGGCCGAGAGCGTATCCTCGCAGGCCCGGCGCAGGGCCGGGCCGCGCCCGGGCGCACCGTCACGGCGTCAGCCGAAGACCCGTCCGGGTGGTGCTGCCGGACGAGCTGCCACGGCTCACCCCGGCAGCGGCCCGGGCCCTGCTCCGGGTGCTGCTCAAGGCCCACGCGGCCCAGAACGCCCAGGAGGCCGCCACCACCGGCCAGGAAGGGATGTGATGCCCATGGCCGAGAAAACGACCCGGTTTGCATCCTGGGAACGCGTATCGACCGAGGACCGGCAAGACCCCGAGTCCTCCCGCGCCTGGCAGTACGCACGCGGCAAGGCGCTCATCGAGCCGCACGGCGGGGTGATCGTGGCCGAGTTCTTCGACATCGACAAGTCCCGCTCGATCCCGCCGCAGCGCCGACCCGAGGCCAGTAAGCTGCTGGCCGCGCTCGCCGACCCCAACCGGGGCTTTGACGCCGTGGTGGTCGGCGAGCCGCAGCGGGCCTTCTACGGCAACCAGTTCGGCAACACCTTCCCGCTGTTCACCCACTACGGAGTCCCGCTGTGGGTGCCCGAGGTCGGCGGCCCCATCGACCCGAACAATGAGGCCCACGACATGATCATGTCCACCTTCGGCAGCCTCAGCAAAGGCGAGCGAAACCGGGTCAAGATCCGGGTGCGTGCCGCGATGGCCGCGCAAGCCCAGGTGGAGGGCCGGTTCCTCGGCGGGCGGCCCCCGTACGGTTACCTAATCGCTGACGCGGGCCCGCATCCTAACCCTGCCAAGGCCGCTGACGGCAAGCGGCTGCACAAGCTCGGCCTTGACCCCGAAGCAGCCCCTATCGTCAGGCGGATCTTCGCCGAGTTCATCGCCGGGCACGGCTTCTATGCCATCGCCGAAGGGCTGACCCGCGACGGCATCCCCAGCCCGTCAGCGCACGACCCCGGCCGCAACCGGCACCGCTGCGGCATCGCGTGGAACAAGTTCGCCGTCCGCGCCATCCTCATCAACCCGCGCTACACCGGCTATCAGGTGTGGAACAAGCAGCGCAAAGACGAGGTGCTGATCGACGTCGAGGACGTCGCGCTCGGCCACACGACCAAACTGCGCTGGAACGACACGGACACGTGGATCTGGTCGGAACAGATCGTGCACCCGCCGATCATCGACCGGGAGACTTTCGGCCAGGTACAGGTAATGATCGCCGGGCGCGCCACCGCACCAGCCCAGCACAAACCGCGCCGCAAGCAGCACCCGTACGCGCTGCGCGGCTGCCTGTGGTGCGGCATCTGCGGCCGGCGGATGCAAAGCCACTGGGTCAACGGCGCCCCGTACTACCGCTGCCGGTTCCCCGCCGAGTATGCGCTGGCCAACCACGTCGGGCATCCGTTGAACGTCAACCTGCGCGAAGACCTGGTCATCGGCCACGTCGACCGGTGGCTGGCCCGCGAGTTCGCCCCGCACCGTCTCGCCGGGACGATCCGCGACCTGGCAGCAGCCCAGCAGGCCGGCCCGGCCCGCGACGCGGACGGCAACGACGACACGGCCCGCAAGATCGCCGACTGCGACCGCAAGCTGGCCCAGTACCGCGCAGCGCTCGACGCCGGAGCGAGCCCCGCCACGGTCGCCGCCTGGATCGCCGAGACCGAAGCTGAGAAGGCCAGGTATCAGCTCGCCGCGCGTCCCGCTCCGGCGCGTACCCGCATGAGCGAGGCAGAGATCAGGGCCATCGTGGACAAGCTCGCCGACGTCGCGCGAGTCCTGCACGACGCCGACCCCGGCGACAAGGCAGAAATCTTCCGGCAGCTAGGCCTCAAGCTGACCTACCACCCCGGACGGCATCTGGTCCAGGCTCAGGTGGAGGTTCCCCAGCATTGGCAAACCGACAGTGTCCGAGGGGGGACTTGAACCCCCATGCCCTTAACGGGCACTAGCACCTCAAGCTAGCGCGTCTGCCTATTCCGCCACCCGGACGTGCGATGCGGAGTGCGCATCGGCTGGCTTACCTTAGCAAACCGAACGCCGTCAGGCGAAGCGGCCCGGCCGCGAATCTGCGGCGCGGGCGGCGTTCCGGCAGCCAGGCGGCACGCCGGAGCCGGCCGCAGGCGCCGTCGCGCGAGACCGGCCGGATGCGGGCCGGGCAGCAACGGCACCTGGACACGGCGGGCGCGCCCGGTGCGACGATGGTCCGGTGACAGCGAACAAGGCGACCGCGCAGGACGAGGTCGTGGACATCTGCCGCGACCTGATCAGGATCGACACGACGAACCCGGGGGACCACTCGGGCCCCGGCGAGCGCCGGGCCGCGGAGCACGTCGCCGGCCTGCTCGCCGAGGCCGGGCTGGAGCCGGCGGTGCTGGAGTCGCATCCGAAGCGCGCCAGCGTGGTGGCGCGGATCCGCGGCCGGGACGGCTCCCGGCCCGGCCTGCTCATGCATGGTCACCTCGACGTGGTGCCGGCCAGCGCGCCGGACTGGCGGCTCGACCCGTTCTCCGGGGAGATCGCCGACGGCTGCGTGTGGGGCCGCGGCGCGATCGACATGAAGGACATGGACGCGATGATGCTGGCCGTGGTCCGGCAGCGGCTGCGTGAGGGCCGCCCGCCCGCCCGCGACGTCGTGCTGGCGTTCACCGCGGACGAGGAGGCGGGGGGCACCTGGGGGGCCCGCTGGCTGGTGGACAACCATCCAGACCTGTTCGAGGGCGTCACCGAGGCGGTCGGCGAGGTCGGCGGGTTCAGCGTGACGGTGGGCAGCCACCGCCTGTACCTGCTGCAGACCGCGGAAAAGGGCATGGCCTGGCTGCGGCTGACCGCCCGCGGCCGGGCCGGGCACGGGTCGATGATCCAGCCGGACAACGCGGTGACCGAGCTGGCCGAGACGGTCGGCAGGCTGGGGCGGCACGAATGGCCGGTCCGGCTCATCCCGTCGGTCCGCGCCGTGCTCGAGGGGATGTGCGAGGCGCTCGGCGTCGAATTCGTCCCGGACGATCCCGGCCAGGTGCTCGGCAAGATCGGCGCGGTGTCGCGCGTCATCGGCGCGACCCTGAGAAACACCGCCAATCCGACGGTTCTCCGTGCCGGGTACAAGGTCAACGTGGTGCCGCAGACCGCCACCGCGGAAGTGGACGGCAGGTTCCTTCCCGGCCACGAGGAAGAGTTTCTCGCGGAGCTCGACGGGCTGCTCGGGCCGGGCGTGACCCGCGAGCTCATCCACTCCGACATCGCGCTGGAAACCACGCCGGACGGCGACCTCTACGACGCGATGACCGGCGCGCTGGCCGCGGAGGACCCGGGCGCCCGGGTGATTCCCTACTGCCTGTCCGCGGGCACGGACGCCAAGTCGTTCAGCCGCCTCGGCATGCGGTGCTTCGGCTTCACCCCGATGCGCCTGCCGCCGGGCCTGGATTTCTCCGGGATGTTCCACGGGATCGATGAACGCGTCCCGGTGGCGGGCCTGCGCTTCGGGGTCCGGGTGCTCGACCGGTTCCTGGATCACGCGTAACGGCCAGCCGGGCTCGCCGCGGTCCCGGCGGGCCCGGCAGCGCCGGCCGGCCTGCGATTCCAGGCTTTTCCGGCTTGAGTACTCGATGTGATGTTAGAGTAACACGCTGTACTGGAACCGCCGGGCGGCGGCCTGTCCGGTGCGGAACCCCCGGCGCTTCGAGGAGTACCCATGCGTAGCTGGGCAGCGTGGACCGCAAAGACGGCGTTGCTCGCCGCCGGCCTGGTGGCCGCCGGAGCCGGCCCGTCCGCCCTCGCCGCCGCCGCCGCGGCAAGCGCACCGGGCGGCGGCTGCGACGGCGCGACCGCCGTGCTCGGGGCGGCGACGGCCGGATGCAGCAGCGGAACGAACCTCGGCGCGTCCTCCGCCGCGACGGGCCCGCCGCCCGTGGCGGCGCTGCCCGCGGGCCTGGCCGGGATCGCCGCCGCGGCCGTGCAGGAGGTTCTCGCGCCGCTGGCGGGGCTGCGGCCGGTGTCCGGCCTGACGCCGCTGTCCGGCAACGCCGGCGGGACCCGATGGCGCGACGGCTCCCGCGGCCCGGCCGCGCCGGGCCGCGGCGGCCTCGCCACGGTGAGCCGCGGCGCCGGCGGCGGTGCCGGTCCCGGCCGGCCCGCGGCCCGGGTGGAGCCCGGCAGCGGCACCGTCCCGGGCGGGCAGCCTGACCGCCTCGGCACCCTGCCGGGCCTGGCCGACCTGCCGTCCGCGGCGGGACCGGTCGGCGCGCCCGTCGCGCCCGGCGGGGGCGGGCGCGGCAGCGCCGGGCCGGCCCGCGCGCTGAGCACCGCGGACGGCGGCGGCATCGGCAGTGACGAGTTCGCGGCCGCCGCGGCCGGCACCCTGCTCGCCGGGGCGGCCGCGCTGCAGATCGCGGGCCGCCGCGCCCGCGACGCGAGCGGCCGGGCCCGGAGGGCGCCGTCGCGGCGCCGCCTGCCCGCGCCGAGGCGAGCCGCGCCGTCACCGGGGGCGGCCGCAGCCGCGGGTCAGCATGTCCGGACTGCGCGTATGATTCGCCTCCGGAGGGTAGCCTTCCTGCTGCCGTCGGCGTTGAGCCGGATCCTGGACAGCTCCCAGTCTCCGTACTCGGCGTGGTCGGTGAGGATCTGCCGGGCGGCGTCGCGGGACGTGCCGCGCGGCAGGTAAATGACGAGGTAGGCGTACTCGGCCATCGGTCCTATTGTGCGTGAGCCCGGCGGGGGTTCAACCTGCGAGGCGATATCCCCGACTTGCAACGGCGGCCCCGAGGGAACACACTGACCCGGACCGGAGGTTAACCAGCAGGGCGCTGCGTGCAAGGCGCCGTGGGCCTCGCGGCCCGCGGCGGCGGCAAGGCGCGGATGCGAGGACGGGAAGAGCGTGCCAGCGAGGAAAGCGACGGCGAAGGCGGGGGCCGGGACCGGCCCCGGGAGCGTGAGGACCAACGGCGGGGGCGGGAAGACGCGTGCCGCGGCACCGGCCGGCGCCGGCGGCGGCAGCAAGCTGGTCATCGTCGAGTCCCCGTCCAAGGCGCGGACGATCGCCGGCTACCTGGGCCGGGGCTACGTGGTCGAGTCCAGCGTGGGCCACATCCGCGACATGCCCGACAGCGCGGCCGAGATCCCGGCCAGGTACCGGGGCGAGCCGTGGGCCAGGCTCGGCGTCGACGTCGACCACGACTTCGAGCCGCTGTTCGTCGTGGCCAGCGGCAAGCGCCAGCAGGTGTCGAAGCTGAAGAGCCTGCTCAAGGACGCCGACGAGCTGCTGCTGGCCACCGACGAGGACCGGGAGGGCGAGGCCATCGCCTGGCACCTGGTCCAGGAGCTCAAGCCCAGGGTGCCGACGCGGCGGATGGTCTTCCACGAGATCACCCCGGAGGCGATCGCCCGCGCCGTCGCGAGCCCGCGCGACGTCGACCAGGGCCTGGTCGACGCGTACCAGGCGCGCCGGGTGCTCGACCGGCTGTACGGGTACGAGGTCTCGCCCGTGCTGTGGAAGAAGGTCATGCCCAAGCTGTCCGCGGGGCGGGTGCAGTCGGTCGCCACCAGGCTCATCGTGGACAGGGAGCGCGAGCGGATCGCGTTCCGGCCGGCCGCCTACTCCGACCTGGAAGCCGAGTTCGCGACCAGGGACCACGGCAAGCCGGACACAGCCGAGCCGACGAGCTTCGCCGCCAGCCTGGTCAGCGTCGACGGCCGCCGGGTCGCCCAGGGCCGCGACTTCACCGCCGCCGGGGAGCTGCGCGGCCGCGACGTGCTGCACCTCGACGCCGCCGCGGCCGCCGCGCTGGCCGAACGCCTGCAGCAGGCCAGCTTCGCGGTCTCCAGCGTGGAGCGCAAGCCCTACCGGCGCGCCCCGTACGCGCCGTTCCGCACCACGACGCTGCAGCAGGAGGCCTCGCGCAAGCTCGGCTTCTCCGCCAAGCACACGATGTCGGTGGCGCAGCGGCTGTACGAGAACGGCTACATCACCTACATGCGCACCGACTCGGTCACGCTGTCGCGCACCGCGATCGACGCGGCGCGCAGGCAGGCCAGCGAGCTGTACGGCAGCGACTACGTGCCCGACGCCCCCCGCGTCTACGCGAGCAAGGTGAAGAACGCCCAGGAGGCGCACGAGGCCATCCGGCCGGCCGGGGACAGCTTCCGCACCCCCGCCCAGGTCGCCAGGGACGGGCTGTCCGCCGACGAGCGCCGGCTGTACGAGCTGATCTGGCAGCGCACCGTCGCCTCGCAGATGAAGGACGCCACCGGCGAGTCGGTGTCGGTCCGGGTGGCGGGCACCTCGAGCGCGGGGGAGCGGGCCGAGTTCGGCGCGACCGGCAAGGTCATCGGCTTCTACGGGTTCCTGAAGGCCTACGTCGAGGGCGCCGACGATCCCGCCGCCGACCTCGACGACCGGGAGCGCAGGCTGCCGCCGCTGGCCGAACGCGACCCGCTCGACGTGCTCAGGCTCGCCCCGGCCGAGCACGCCACCAGGCCGCCGGCCCGCTACACCGAGGCGTCGCTGGTCAAGGAGCTCGAGGACAGGGAGATCGGGCGGCCGTCCACGTACGCGACCATCATCGGCACGATCCTCGACCGCGGCTACGTGTTCAAGAAGGGCACCGCGCTGGTCCCCTCGTTCCTCGCCTTCGCCGTGGTCACCCTGCTGGAGCGGCACTTCGGCCAGCTGGTGGACTACGAGTTCACCGCGCGGATGGAGGACGTGCTCGACGCGATCGCCCGCGGCGAGGCCGAACGAGTGCCGTGGCTGCGCCGGTTCTACTTCGGCGCCGACGGCCCCGGGGACAACGGCGGCGAGCGCGGCCTGAAGTCGCTGGTCGCCAGCATCGGCGACATCGACGCGCGGGACGTCAGCTCGTTCCCGCTGGCCGGGACCGACATCGTGGTCCGGGTCGGCCGGTACGGACCCTACCTGGAACGCGACGGGCAGCGGGCGAACTTGCCGCCGGACCTGGCACCGGACGAGCTGACGCCCGCGACCGCGGAAGAGCTGCTCAGCAAGCCGAACGGCGAGCGCGTCCTCGGCACCGACCCCGCCACCGGGCACACGGTGGTGGCCAGGGCGGGGCGGTTCGGCCCGTACGTGACCGAGCAGCCCGGCGGGGGCGCGGCCGCGGCGGCCAAGCCGCGGTCCGCGTCGCTGCTGAAGTCCATGTCGCTGGACGGCGTCACGCTCGAGGACGCGCTGCGGCTGCTGAGCCTGCCGCGGCGGCTCGGCGAGCTGGACGGCGAACCGGTCACCGTGGCCAACGGCAGGTACGGGCCGTACGTCAAGAAGGGCTCGGACAGCAGGTCGCTGGAGTCCGAGGACCAGCTGTTCACGCTGACGCTGGCCGAGGCCAAGGAGCTGTTCGCCCAGCCGAAGGCGCGCGGGCGGCGCGGCGCCGCCGCGCCGCCGCCGCTGCGCGAGCTCGGTGACGACCCCGCCACCGGCAGGCCGATGGTGATCAAGGACGGCAGGTTCGGCCCGTACGTGACCGACGGCGAGACCAACGTGTCGCTGCGCACCGGGGACGAGGTGGCCTCGATCACCGCGCAGCGGGCGGCCGAGCTGCTCGCCGAGCGGCGGGCCGCGCCGCCGTCGGCCCGCCGCCGCCGGACGGCAGGCACCCGGCGGAGGACGGGAACCGCCGCTCGTTCGGCCGCAAAGAGATCGTGAGGCACCGCGCGGCTGGTTGCACCTTCCGGCTCAGCCTACAATCACGATCGAGGACTAACTCATCGATGCGGCCAGCAGGGGCCGATACGCTTACGCCGTGAACTTCCGCGCCGCACCAGATCAGGGCGGCGCCGACCGCGGGAGTCCGGGGGATGGCGCCGGTCGGCTGCCGCGCGCCCGCGGGCGGGGGGTGCTGTCGGTCAAGCCGTTCCGGCGGCTGTGGATCGCGCTGTCGCTGTCCAGCCTGGGCGACTGGCTGAGCATCGTCGCGCTGACCGCGCTGGCGCCGTCGCTCACCTCCGGCGGCACGGCGGCCAGGGCCTCTGCCGTCAGCGGCGTCTGGCTGGTCACGCTGCTGCCCGCGCTGCTGTTCGGCCCGCTGGCCGGGGCGGTGGCGGACCGGATGGACCGCCGGATGACGATGATCACCGGCGACGTGCTCCGCGGCCTGCTGTACCTGTCCATCCCGCTGTTCCCCAGCCTGACCTGGATCTACGCCGCCAAGTTCCTCGCCGGGGTCATCACCATGTTCTGGAGCCCGGCCACCTCGGCGTCCATACCGAACCTGGTGCCCAAGGACAAGCTGGAACGGGCGAACCAGCTCAGCCTGATCGGCACCTACGGCCCCGCGCCGGTGGCGGCCGGGCTGTTCAGCGTGCTCGCGCTGATCAGCGAGGGGCTCAGCAAGGTCACGCCGCTGTTCCACGCCAACAACGTGGACCTGGCGCTGTACTTCAACGCGGCCTCGTACTTCGTCTCCGCGCTCACCGTGTTCTTCGTGCGCGAGATCCCCAAGCGGCGGGCGGGCGAGACGATCTCGGTGCCGTCCACGTTCAGGTCCATCTGGGCGGGCTGGCGGTTCATCGGCCAGACCCCGGTGGTGCGCGGCCTGGTGATCGGGATGACTGGGGGGTTCGTGGCGGCGGGCGTGGTCGTGGGCCTGGGCTACCCCTACATCCACGACACGCTGCACGGCGGGAACGCGGGCTGGGGGCTGGTCTTCGCCGCGATCTTCGTCGGCATGGCGCTCGGCATGGTGCTCGGCCCGCGGCTGCTGCGCGGGATCAGCCTGCGCAGGCAGTTCGGGCTCACGATCGCCGCCGGCGCCGTACCGCTCGCGCTGGCAGCCCTGATCCCGAACCTGGCCGCGGTCGTCTTGTTCGTGGTGCTGATCGGCGCGCTGTCCGGGATCGCGTACGCGACCGGCTTCACGGTCGTCGGGCTGGAGGTGGACGACGAGACCCGGGGCCGGGTGTTCGCGTTCTTCCAGTCGTCCATCCAGGTCATCTTGTTCCTGGTCATCGCCGTCGTCGGGTTCCTGTCGGGCGGCCTGACCAAGCTGGTCGCCGGCATCACCGGGTCGGGCAGCGTCAAGATCGGCAACGTCGTATACGCCTCGGTGGGGCAGAACCTGGTGTTCCTGCTCGCCGCCGTGGTGGCGGCGCTGCTCGGGTGGCGGTCCTACCGGCAGATGGACGACAGGAAGGGGGTGCCGCTGCGGCAGGACCTGCTGGCGGCGGTCCGCGGCGAGCCGCTGGTCCCGGTGCCGGGCCAGGCCCACCCGAACGGGAAGGAGCCGCCGCAGGCGGCCGGACTGCTGATCGCGTTCGAGGGCGGGGAGGGCTCGGGGAAGACCACGCAGGCCAGGCTGATCGCCATCTGGCTGCGCGAGCTTGGCTACGACGTGGTGACCACGCACGAGCCCGGCGCGACGAAGGTCGGCATGCGGCTGCGCGCGCTGCTGCTCGACACCGCGCACGCGGGCATGTCGCCGCGGGCCGAGGCGCTCATGTACGCGGCCGACCGGGCCGAGCACGTCGCCTCGGTCATCGAGCCGGCCATCGCCCGCGGCGCGATCGTCATCACCGACCGGTACGTGGACTCCTCGCTGGCCTACCAGGGCGCGGGGCGGAACCTGCCGGTCGATGACGTCGCCAGCGTCAACCGGTGGGCGACCGGGGGGCGGGTCCCCGACCTCACCGTGCTGCTGGACATGGATGCCGAGGCGGGGCTGCGCCGCCGCGCGCGCTCGGCGGACCGGCTGGAGGCCGAGCCCGCGGAGTTCCACCAGCGGGTCCGCGGCGGGTTCCTCGCGCTGGCCCGGGCGGACCCGGAGCGCTACCTGGTGGTCGACGCGGCCCGCCCGGCGGCGGAGGTCACCGCGGACATCGAGGAGCGGATCCGCCAGCTGCTGCCGGACCCGGTGCCGCCGGTCGCCGAGGCGAGCACCGGCAGCTTCCCCGCGGTCAGCGACGAGACCGCGCCGGTGCGGCGCGCGGATTCCGGCGAGAGCTTATGACCGGGGTGTTCGGCGACCTGCCGGGGCAGGACGCCGCGGTCGCGCAGCTGGAGCGGGCCGCCGCGGCGGCCGCGGCGCTGCTGGACGGACGGCGGCCGGAACCCGGCGCGATGACGCACGCCTGGCTGTTCACCGGGCCGCCCGGCTCGGGCAGGTCGGTGGCGGCCCGGGCGTTCGCCGCCGCGCTGCTGTGCCCGGACGGCGGCTGCGGCCGGTGCGCCTGCTGCCGCCAGGTGCGCGCGGGGACGCACGCCGACCTGATGCTGGTCCGGCCCGAGGGGCTGTCCTACGGGGTGCGGCAGACCAGGGACCTGGTGCTGCGGGCGGCCGGCGCGCCCACCGGCGGCCGCTGGCAGGTCGTGCTGTTCGAGGACGCCGACCGGTGCACCGAGCAGGCGGCGAACGCGCTGCTGAAGGCGGTCGAGGAGCCCGCGCCGCGGACGGTGTGGCTGCTGTGCGCGCCGTCGGCGGAGGACCTGGTGCCCACGATCAGGTCGCGGTGCCGCGTCGTCACGCTGGCCGTGCCGGCCTCGTCGGCGGTCGCTGAGCTCCTCGCCGAGCGGGACGGCATCGAGCCCGCCACGGCGCTGGCCGCGGCCCGGGCGGCGCAGGGACACGTGGGCCGCGCCCGGCGGCTGGCCCTGGACGCGGCGGCGGCCAGGCGGCGCGACGAGGTGCTGCGGGTGCCGCTGACCGCGACGTCGCTCGGCCCCGCACTTGCCGCGGCGGCTGCCCTCGTCCGCGTTGCGGAGGACGAGGCGGGGGCGGTCACCGCGGCGCTGGACGAGCCGGAACGCGACTCGCTGCGGCGGGCGTTCGGCGAGGGCTCCACCGGCAAGGGCGTGGCCAGGGCGATGCGCGGCATGGCCGGCGCGCTGAAGGACCTGGAGGACCGGCAGAAGTCGCGGGCCACCCGGGTGAAGCGGGACACCCTGGACCAGGCGCTGACCGACCTGGCCGTGTTCTACCGCGACGTGCTGATGATCCAGGTCGGCGCGGACGTGGAGCTTGCCAACGCGGATCGCGAGGCCGATCTGCGGCACGTCGCCTCCGCGTCGCCGCCGGAGGCAACCCTGCGCCGCCTGCAGGCCATCATGCGCTGCCGCGAGCGCCTCACCCTGAACGTCGCCCCCCTGCTGGCCGTCGAGGAGATGACCCTGGCCCTGGTCCGGGGCTGACCGCGGGCCGACCCACCCGTACTCTGGGCATGTGGGCATGATGATGGCGGTGAGCTTCGAGCGGTACGGGAGGCTGTACTACCTCGACCCGGGCACGTGCTCGCCGAAGATCGGCGACAAGGTGCTCGTGCCCACCGATTCCGGTCCCGAGGTGGCCGAGTGCGTGTGGGCGCCGCAGTGGGTCAGCGAGGACATCGGCGGGCTGCCGGTGTGCCAGGGGCTGGCGGGCGAGCAGGACCTGGCCCGCGACGAGGAGAACCGGCGGCGGCGGGCCCAGGCCCGGCTGGCCGCGCGGCGGCTGATCCGCGAGCACGGGCTGCCGATGAAGGTCACCGCGGTCGACTACATCAGCGCCGACAACGTGGTCATCGTGTACTTCAGCGCGCCGCACCGGGTCGACTTCCGCGCGCTGGTCCGGGACCTGGGCGGGCGGCTGCGCGCCCGGGTGGAACTGCGGCAGATCGGCCCGCGGGACGAGGCGCGGCTGCAGGGCGGGATCGGGCCGTGCGGGCGGGACCTGTGCTGCGCCACCTTCCTGAAGGACTTCGAGCCGGTGTCGGTGCGGATGGCCAAGGACCAGGACCTGCCGGTGAACCCGCTGCGGATCGCCGGGGCGTGCGGTCGGCTGATGTGCTGCCTGAAGTACGAGCACCCCCTGTACCAGGACTTCCGCAAGGAGGCACCGCCGCTGGGCGCCGCGGTGACCTCGCCCGCGGGCCCGGGCACCGTCGTCGGGCACAACGTCCCGTCCGACACCGTGGTGGTCAAGCTGGCCGCGGACGGGCGGGCCTGCGCCTGCCCGAAGGCCAGCGTGTGCGGGTCACGCCAGGCGTACGAGGCCATGCACGGCAGGCGGGGGAGGGCGCGGGGCACGCAGTGACCCGGGGCGGTCACGGTCCCGGTGCCGGGTGCGGTCACGGTCCCGGTGCCGCGGCCCAGCCCGACCATCGCTCGACCGTCACCGCGATCACCGGCCCGGTCGGCGGAGCCTGCCGGTACTGCGGGTAGCGGTCCGCCAGCAGCCGCAGCGGTCCCGCGATCCGCTGCCGGTCCGCCAGTATCGCAGCCCGGCCGTCGGCCCGGACCCACCACAGCGTGTCCCAGTCGTCGGCGTAGTGGTCGGCGAGCAGGCAGGCCCACGGGTTCTCGCCGACGTTGCGCAGCCGCTTCAGGGTCCGGCCGGACTTCGGTTTCTGGTCGACGGCGGTGTAGATGACATCACCGTCGACGGCGAAGGTGACAACCACGAGGTGCGGGCGCCCCCGCCCGTCGGCGGTCCCCAGCCGCGCCACGGGCACGGTGGCGAACCGGGCCCGCGCCTCGCGTTCGGGAAGCCTCACGGTGAGGATGGTACGGTCCTGGCGCTGCTCGCCTGTCCGGGCGCGGGCCGGGTTCCGGTAAACTCTTCGGGTCGTCCTCCGCGGGGCGGCAGGCCGCCTTAGCTCAGTCGGCCAGAGCGACGCACTCGTAATGCGTAGGTCGTCGGTTCGATTCCGACAGGCGGCTCCCCGGCTCAGCCCCCAGGCCAGCCGTTCTGGCCTGGGGTTTCCTCATGTATCCGGCTGGCGGCTCGCCGCCTGTCAGGGCGGACCGACCGAGCGCGCCAGATGCCCCCGGAGATGTCCCCCTGCAGGCCGGACGGCCTGCCGCAAGCCGGCGTCGAGCACGTGACCGTGAAGGTCCATTGTCACAGCAGCGGCGGCATGCCCACGCACCGCGGCCGAACAGTCCGCCGGGAACGCCGGCCGGGGTGCGTGGGCATGCCCACGGGGTAGTCGAGGACGAGCTTGTCCAGCCCGGAGAACAGCGGATTTGCCTGACAGCCGGCGAGGGCTAGTGCCGTGGCGCCTACCTTTGCCTCGTCCTCCTGTGCCCGGCCGGGCCGGAATATCGCGGAAGTTCCGGCCTTCGCGGAAGATCCGGTACCCCATGGTTGCCCGTTATTTCCGCGCAGGCTCGATCTTCCGCGATCTTCAGGCTGCTGAGCCGTATACCTGAGCTGATCGATGCTCGTGATCACGGAGTTCCCGCAGGGGTGGCTGGGCCTGGCGCCGCTGCCGCGTCCGGGGCAAAGCGGCGGCTGACGGCGCAAACGCAGCCTGCCGCGGCACTAGCATGGCTGCATGACCACAGCCCCAAAAGAAATCTCCGGCGGTGTGGTGCACGAGCTGCCAGAGGATCTGCGAATGACACTCGCTGGCGATGCGGAGGCGCTCTCGGCCTGGGAAGACCTGACGCCGCTTGCGCGCAATGAATGGATATGCTGGACGACCTCTGTCAAAAAGCCGGAAACCAGACGGCAGCACGTTGAAAGGGTGCGCACAGAGCTTAAAGAAGGAATGCGCCGCCCGTGCTGTTGGATGGGCTGTATCCATCGCACGGATAAGTCAATAAGCCCTTCGGTGCAATATGTGCTCAGCAGACGATCCAGAAGGTCACCCTAAACGGCGGCTTGCATCTTGTAGGGGAAGTACCGGGTGCACATGGGTCACGGTGGCGACGGCGGCGGCTGACCGTCCTGGCCTCCGCCGGTCAGCAGGTCCCGGTACAGCTTGGTACTCGTGGACGCCCGGGCGGCTTGGAGTGGACGCGGGAGCCCAATGCCGGCCGGGCCGGCGGCGGATCTCCGGGGCGCGCAGCTCGTTGACAGGGCGTGCGCGGCGGCGGTGTACTGCCCTGCATGACGGACACGACGAGCTGGGCAGGCACCCCAAAGCCCGCGGCTGCTGCTTTTCCTGTCACCACTGCGTTGGAGCTGCCGGGAACGGTGGTGGAACGGAACCTCGGCATCGCGTTCGGTCTGGTGGTGCGGGCGATGGGCTTCAGCAAGACCGTCGCCGGCGGGATTTCGTCGCTGCGCCAGGGCGAGGTGTCGCAGTTCACGGTGGTTCTCGAAGACGCCCGCAGGCATGCGATCGACCGAATGATCGAGAACGCGAAGCTGCTCGGCGCCAACGCGGTGATCGCGATGCGCTTCGACTCCTCCGAGATCGGCAAGGCACGCGCCGAAGTCGTCGCCTACGGCAGCGCGGTAGTCGTCACGCCGTCGGCATGAGCGAGCCCGGGGGCGGTGCGCCAGCCGGACGGCGCTCGCTGCTCGGGGACGCCGACCGCGAGCGCCTGGTCGCGCTGCTGCGCGAGCACTACGCCGCGGGCCGGCTGGGCCTGGACGACCTGCGCCACCGGGCCGGCGTCGTGCTGGCCGCCGCCTATGCCGACGAGGCCGCGGTGGCCCTGGCCGACCTGCCGCCCACCGGTGTCCCCGATACGCCAGGCGCCGGGCGGGGCGGGGGTTCCCGCGGGCGGCACGCCCAGGCGCGCAAGCCCGAGCCGGGCTGGGTGCCGACGGCTGAGCGGTTCCGCGATCCCTCCAGCGGCGTGATCATGCGGGTCTGGATCGACCCGTCAGACGAGACCCGCCACTACGTGCCGGACGACGCCGCTACGCCCGGGTGAGCTGGCCGAAGAACGCCCGGTCCCGGCGGAACGTGGTGCGCAGCAGCTCGGGTGGCCGCGCCGTCTTCCCGCCACGATGCGCGGAGGCACTGGCGATGGCGATGTACCAGGAGCCACCCGCGAGATTCAGCGCCGCGGGCACCAGGAACCACGCGGACAACCGGTACATTTTGCGCCGCTCCCGGTCGGTTCCCGCGCTCCGGCCGAGCGACAGCAGAACGAGGCCGATGCCGAGCTGGAAGCCGCCAGCGGCAACACGCGTGACCCCAAAGACGCGGAGGTGGCGGTACTCCCATGGGCTGATCAGGCGGTGCATGCCGGATCGCGGGGGAGACATCCACCACCCGCGCAGGCCTTTCGCAGCGGTGTTGTCGTTGGGTGCGTTCATCGGGATGCCCCCTGTGGACTGCGGTGCCGGTTACCCGGCCACCTCGCAATATGATATCATATTGATAGATGTATCGCAAGAGCGGCAGTGCAAGCCACCTGGCGCAGCCGACCTCGGCCTCCGGAGCCGTGAACCTCCCGCCCGCGGCAGCGCCACGGCTGATTCCTGCGTTCCCTCTGGCCAGTGCTCGGCATGAGGTCGTCGGTCCGATGCCGACAGGCGGCCCGGCGGTTCACGGCCAGAGCCGCTTTGACGCGAGCCTGGCGCCCTCCCGCAGCGCGTCGAATTTGGCCCACATCACCCGCGGGTCGACCTCCGGCCGGTAGGTCGCCTGGGAGGAGAAGCCGCAGTCCGCGCTCGCGATGACGTTCTCCCGGCCGACGATCCCGGCGTAGCGCGCGATCCGCTCGGCGATCAGCTCCGGGTGCTCGACGATGTTGCTCGCGTGGGTAATCACCCCTGGCAGCAGCACGCGGTCGTCGGGGAGTCGCACGGTCTGCCACGTGTGGTACTCGTGCTCGTGGCGCGCGTTGGCCCCCTCGAACGAGAGGCCTGCCGCCCGGACCTTCAGCATCCACGGGACCACCTCGGCCAGGCTCACGTCGTGCACGCGCGGCCCCTCGTTGATGCCGTAGCAGGTGTGGAACCGGACCCGGTCTGGCGGGATGCCGCGCAGCGCCCGGTTGGTCGCCTCAACGAACAGCTCCGCGCGCTCGCTGGCCGCCTTGCGGTCGAGTGTCGAGTCGCCGAGGACGTCGGTCAAAGACGGGTCGTCGACCTGGAGCAGGAAACCCGCCTCCACGATCGCGCGGTATTCCTCGCTCAGGGCGTCGGCAACCGCGAAGAGGTACTCCGCATAGGACGGGTAGTGCTCGTTCGCCGTCTCTGCGCTGCCGGTCATGATGCCGATGCCGCTTGGCGCCGTCGCCGGCAGGAACGCCTCGGTGTCAGGATGCCGCCGCAGTGCGGCCTTCAGGTTCGCTATGTCCCGGGCGATGGCCTCATGGCCCCGGTAGGACACCGGGCCGACGCAGACCAGCGGCTGCGGGCTCACCACCGAGCCGCCCACCATGGCCCGGCGGAAATACTCGGCGTAGTACTCGGGGAACGCGCTGACCTCCGCGCTCCACAGCTGGCCACGGGCGCTCGGCCGCGGCTCGAACCCGGCCAGCCGCTCGCCGATGTAGGCGAAGAACCCGGTCTTCCCCTGTTCTCCGTCGCTGACCACGTCGATGCCATGCGCGACCTGCTGGTCCACGGCCGCGGCCACCGCCTCGGCGATCGCGCTGTCCATCCCGGTCCCGCGCTCACCGCTGTTCATCCGGTCGAGCAACGATGCCGGTCGCGGCAGGCTGCCGACGTGGGTGGTGATGATCCGACCTGCGCTGCGCTTCATTCCGCTCAAGGTACCGCCGCGCACACGTCGAGACCATGGTCCAGTCAGGCGGCCCCTGAAGGAAACCAGCCCGGCCGGGAGACCCGCGGCTCCGGCCGGAACTGGGATGTGCCGGCCCCGGTGCTGCCGGCAGGACTGTACCCATGCCCGAGCTGATCGTGCCCGACACCCGAGTCCACCGCTCGTTTCTGGCCGCGATGGCAGAGTTCCAGGCCGAAGGCGGCGGCGGGCCCGGCGATGACAGCGTGACCGGGGAGGCGATCCGCGAGTATGCCAGCCGGTGGTCCGACCCCGCGGAGTTCGCACGCTACGTCCGTGAACTGCATGACGAGGCGCTGGACGGGACAGCGCGTCCCGACGGCCGGGTTCCCCAGGCCACGCTGTGGTGGGTCAGCGGGGACGAATACCTGGGCCGCATCTCCATCCGCCACCGGCTCACCGCCGCGCAGCGGCAGAGGGGAGGCCACATCGGCTACGACATCCGGCCCTCGTCGCGGCGGCACGGGCACGCCATCGCCATGCTCGCGGCCGCGCTCCCCGCCGCCCGATCGCTTGGCATCGACCCGGCCCTGCTCACCTGCGATGAAGACAACATCGCCTCCCGCAAGGTGATCGAGGCCCACGGCGGCGTGCTGGAGGACCAGCGTGGCGGCACGGTCCGCCACTGGGTCCCCGCGTCCTGACCGCTGCACCCGCGTACCTGCGGTGCCAGGCTCGGCGCCTTGACGGGACCGGCGGATTGACCAGGTATTCCGGCACTGGCTGCCCTTGGCGCCGGTCTCCCCCGGGATGATCGGCGGCGGCTGGCCCGCGTGCTGATACCGGCGGTGATGAAGGGCCCAGGTTCTGCGACATCCGCCGTCTTGTCGTTGGCCGCGGACTGGCTGGGCAAGGTGACGTCGTGTTGTCCGGCTGGCAGGTCACGAACAGGGGGATGTCCCCGGCCGCGATGGTGGGCTCCCGGCCGCCAGCCCGCCGATCGGCCCGGGCGCCGGCGCAGGACGGGCCGATCGGCAGGGATAACTACGGGACTGTGTGGTGTATGTCGTGGACCAGCGCTACGGCGCCAAGGCCGAGCATCATGATCAGCCCGGCGGCCATGATGACGAGGATCACTCGCCACCAAAGGATGAGCCCGAGCGCCAGCGCCATGAGCAGGACCAAAATGGGGTCAGGATCTTGAGCCGATCCTGGAACAGGCAACATCTTTCCCTCCTCTCCCGGGTTGCCCGGTGAGAGAGGGACCGGTGGTCGGTGCCGCCTATCTACCGACGGCCCTTCCGCTTCGTCGTCGGGGTGTGTAAGATCAACCCTGACACCGGTCCCCTGCCTCGTAATGACTTGGTTCCGGTGACAGCACGGTCGATGGCCTTGACATCGGCCGTGCTCATGTCTTCGCGGCCTGTAGCGGACTCGGGTCACCGGTGCCGCGGTCCGCCCGGCGTGCCTGGTCTTCCCTCGCTAGATCTCCTCTCGGACGCCTGCGACGCGCCCGTTCTGGGCAGACTTGGGGCGTCTCTATCACGGTGACACAATTTGGGGCATTTGCCAAGACTCAGCCAGATGGCAAGTGCCACCCACGGGTCTCCCCGGCGACGCAGGACGTCAAGACCTCGGAAAGACTTGAATTGATGTCTGTGGTGCGGTAGCGTTCGCTCCGTGTCACATGCCAGTGGCGAAGGCCATCGGCAAGCGCTGTCTCCGCGTCCCGTCGCGGGAGGCGGCAGCCCGACCTTGCGCCAGCGGGAGCTGGGCCTGCGGCTCCGGGATCTCCGGCTCCGGCGTCACCTCACGGTGGAGCAAGCCGCCGAGCAGCTTGAATGCTCGGCCACCAAGATCAGCCGCCTGGAGACGGCCGCCCGGCGGGCCATCCCCCGCGATGTCAGGGACCTGTGCCGCATCTACGGCGTGACCGACCACGCAGAGGTAGAGGAGCTGGTGGACCTCGCCCGGCAAGGGCGGCAGCCTGGCTGGTGGACTGAGTACAGCGATCTCCGCCTGGAGCCGTTGATCGGCCTGGAGCAAGAGGCTGTCGCCATCACGTCGTTCTCCATGTATTACGTTCCGGCCTTGTTGCAGACCGCCGATTATGCCCGGGCGATCATTAAGGGCATCGCGCGGAGGATGGATCCGAGTATCGTCGACGAGCGGGTAGAGGCCAGGATGCGGCGCCAGCAAATCCTGGAAAAGGAGACCAGGCCGCGTTACCGTGCCTTGCTTGACGAGGCCGTTCTGCACCGGCTGGTGGGAGGCCCAGCGGTAATGGCGGCCCAGTTCGACAAGATCCTGAAACACCAGGAAGACGAGACAGCCACGGTCCAGGTCATCCCGTTCAGCGTCGGGGCGCATGCGGGCACGGACAGCAACTTTGACTTCCTGGAGTTCGAGGAGTCGTCCATTCAAGGCCCTGTGATCTATGTTGAGGGACTTTTCAATAATTTTTATCAGGAACGCCCTCCGGAGATCAGACGATACCGCGAGTCGATCGACCAGCTGCGTGACGCGGCTTTGGGCATCCGCGACTCCACGATTCTGATCTCACAGCTTAGGAGGGCCCTCACCGGCTAGCCGCGGTTTCGCCGCCAAACAGGGGTCGAAACCGCGGCTGATTTAAATGGGATCACCGTGAGGAGGGTGGATGGCAAGATACAAACGACCGGCGGTAACGAAGCGTACAAGATCGTCGGTCTCGACGCTTGGGCAGCTCAACTGGCACGTCGCGCTGGCATGCAATGGCGGCGAATGCATTCGGGTGGCATCGCAAGGCGATCAGATCATTATAGGGGACTCGAAGAATCCCGGCGCTGTCCTCACATACAGCCGTAGCGAGTGGGATGCCTTTGTCAGGGGGATCCGTCAAGGAGACTTCGAAGGCCTGTAGCTCAAGGTGACGTCCGACCGGGGGTGATGGACCGGTCCTGCCCCACCGTAGGGGGCCGGCTCTGGCGTCGTCAGGGTCGGCCCTGGGCCGGCCCACCCCTACGCTCAGCGTGATCCGGGATTCAGCATGGACGGGTCCCGGAACTCAGCCGCCGGGCCGCGGAAGCCAGGGGAAGGCGCGCGGGAACAGGTACCGGTCGGCCATGTGGTTGAGCACCCGCCGCGCCTGCCGGAACCGGTCGGCGACCTCCGCGACCAGGGCCAGCCGCGCGGTGCGGACCGGCGCGGTGGCCAGCGCGGCGCGGTACCAGCGCGAGCCAAGCTGCTCGAGCAGTTCGATGGCCGGGGCGTCGGCGATGCTGCCGGCGTCGGCCGCGGGCACGTGGCTGAACCGCAGCAGCCGCGCCACGCTGACCGGGCCGAAGGCGTGCTGCGAATAGTCGGGGAACACACCGGTCAGGAACAGGGCGACGTCGCCCAGGCGTCGGTACACCCCCGGGCGCTCGGCGCTCGGCACCGCGTCAAGCAGGCCGGCCAGCCGCACCGGGTCCAGCTCGCTGAACCGCCGGGTCTGCACCCGGCCCCCGGCGCGGACCCGGTACCTGCCGCTGGCGACCTTGGTGAAGGAGCCGAGCAGTTCGGCGAGGAAAAGCCGCCTGGCCGGGTCGCGGAGGAAGTCACGCAGCGCCGGCGCGTCGAACAGCGGCACCGGGTGGCCCAGCCCGCTGCGTTCCGGCACGTAGTCCAGGGAGGCCAGTTCCGCGGCGGACCGGTGCACCGCCACCGCGAACAGCAGGAACGGCGACACCATGGCCGCCGCCTCGGCCACCGGTCCCTCGGCGTCCAGCACGGCCCGGAACACCCGGTCGTCGGCGAGCGTGGCCAGCAGCCTGGGCGGGTCGCGGCGCAGCCGGGACGGGTCCGCGGCGGCGCCCGGGGGGCCGCCGGCCGCCATGGCGAGCAGCCGCAGGTCGGCGTCGGAGAGATGGTTCGCGTACTCGCTGGCCACCAGCACGTCGTCCATATAGCTACGTTAAATCAAGGCCGCGGGGGCCGGGCCGCCGTGACCGTTTGGCATCATCGAGAGGTGAGCAGCACCGACGATCTCGAACGGCTCGCCCGGACCGCCTACGAAGCGCACCGACGTGCTCACCCCGCCTCCCTCCCGCCGTGGGAGGACGCCGCCGAACAGGACCAGCGTGCCTGGCGGGCCGCCGTCTCGGCGGTCACCAGCCAGGGCGACGTCACCCTCGCCGACGCGGTCCCGGTCCAGTCGCTGGTCATCGACGCCGGCGACGAGCGCCGGACGTTCCACGCCGAGTTCACCGCGGGCCGCCAGGGCACGTTCGTCGTCCGTGACGAGCACGCCTCCAGCCAGCACGCCCGGTTCCGGTTCGCGCACGGTCTGTGGTACGTCGAGGACCTTGGCTCGACCAACGGCACCTGGCTGAACGGGCACCGGATCTTCTCGCCGCAGCGGCTGAAGAAGGGCGACAAGATCAGGATCGGCCGCACCCTCATGACCGTGGTGTCGGGGTGACCCGGCGCCGCCTCGCGGCAGGCTGCGCCGGCGCACGGCGGTAACGGCCGGCGGTTTCGCCGCGTTCTGCAGCAGAGGGGAGAAGCCTGCGCCCCGCCGGTCCCGGGACACTGGCGGGGCTGCAGGCGCTCCGGGCACGGGCTGAACCGGCGCCGGCTAGGTGGCGGCAGGCCCGGCGGGCGCGCCGGGGCTGGCGGGGCTGGCGGGGCTGGCGGGGACGCCGCCGGGCAGCGGCAATGCGGCCGGGACGTCCGCGCCGCTCGGCCGGTTCTCGGTGATCCACCTGTCGATGCGCTGCCACCAGTCGTACAGCCACCGGACCTGGGCCTCGCGGCCCGCCGAGCGCGGCACCTGGTCGCAGCGGACACGCCACCACCTGGCCCGGATGACCTGCCCGACCGGGAAGCGCCGCCACACGTCGCGGACGGTGACGATCGTGTCGAGCCCGGCGTGCGCCACGAAGATCACGTCGGCGCCGGGGCAGGCGGCGATGGCCGCCAGCGCGCCGCCGGCCCGCGGCGGCAGCAGGTTGGGCATCGCCTTGGCGCGCGCGGCCAGGTCGCCGCGGCCGGCGTGCTCCAGCCGCCGGATGCCGCGGCGCCAGCGGCCCGGGGTCCAGTTGCCGCCCTCGGGGAAGATCACCAGCGCGCCGTCGGTGGCGAGACCGCTGGCAAGCCGCCGGATCTGGTCGGTGAAGACGCTGTCGCCGGTCTTGCGGTGGGAGACGAACACGTTCGGCAGCCGGTTGCCGACCACGTCGACGCTGGGGTCGAGCTGCAGCGCCGCCTTCATGACCACCCGCGGCCGTCGGCGGTAGACGCTCAGCAGCTGATGCACCAGCAGGAACGAATCACCGGGGCCGGCGTGCCGGGACAGCACGATGACCGGGCGGGCCAGCCGCGCGGCCTGCTCCTCGGCGGTCAGCTCCGGCTCGGCGACCTCGACCCGCAGCCCGTAGCACCGTTCGGCGCCCCGGTACAGCGCGTCGAGGAACCGGCGCATGATCGCGTAGTGGCGGCCCTGGTAGGGCTCGGCGTGGATCCGGCCGCCGAACCCGCTGACGATCCACAGGCCGAGCAGCATGAACAGCGTGACGATCTCGGCGGTGAGCCAGACCACCGCGAACGACACCAGCCGCAGGTTCCGCATCTGGCCCGCGCGTGACAGCCCGGCCATGCCGAAGAGCAGCGCCAGCAACGCCAGCAGCGGAGACAGCGCGAGCAAGGCGAGCGCGAGGACGATCAGCGCCGGCGCGAGCACCAGCCTGCGGACCACCTTGGGTGGGAGCATGGCCCCTCCGTCTCGGCCGGCCAGGTCAGTTCCTGGCCAGTGCGGCGAGGTAGCTCGCCGACGCGGCGTACGCGCGCTCGATACTCTGCCCCACCTTGGCCCGGTCACGGTAACGGAACTGCGACAATCCGGGCGGCAGCCGTTCTGCGCCGGCCGGCAGCACGTGCACCCGGACGTGACCGGGCAGCGCAGCCATCTCCTCGTGGAACCGGTGCCTGCGGGCGATCTCGAACGCGACCAGCCCGACCTCCCATGGCCGGGTCGGCACCGCGAGCGGGCTTTCGATCCGGCCCACGTGCAGCACGTACACGGTGGTCGCGCCGAGCGCGACCGCGTGCCCGACCGGGATGGAATCGACCAGGCCGCCGTCGAAGTAGTGCCCGCCGTCCACCTCGACCGGCGGCAGCAGCCCGGGCACGGCGCACGAGGCCATCACCGCCGGCACCACGGGCCCGCTGCTGAACCAGCGGGCGGTCGCCGCCTCGATGCTGGCCGCCACGCAGTGGAACGGCAGTTCCAGGTCGGCGAAGTCACCGCCCGGCAGCCCCTGCTCCAGCAGCCGGCGCAGCGGCTCGGGGGAATGCAGGTGGGTCCCGGAGCGCAGCAGCCGCATCGCCCGGCCCCACAGCGTCTCGCTGAACGCCAGCCGCAGGTCGTCGCCCCGCCACTTCTCGCCGAGCCGCGCGGCCGCCCCCGCCGGGTCGGCCGCGATGAACGCGCCGTTGATCGCGCCGACCGAGGTGCCCACCACCAGGTCCGGCCGGATACCCGCCTCGGACAGCGCACGGAGCATGCCGACCTCGTGCGCCCCGAGCAGGCCCCCGCCGCCGAGCACGAACGCCGTGGTCATGCCGCCAGCTTAGGACTCAGGCCCGCCTGATCGTCAGGCCGAGCGAGGCGAACTGCTCGAACGGCCGGTGGTAGCCCCGCTCGATGTGCTGGATGCCGTGCAGCACCGAGGGCCGGTCGGCGACCGCGGCGGCGAGCACCGCGGAGAACCCGGCGCGCACGTCCGGCAGCGTGACCTCCGCGCCGCGCAGCTTGGACACGCCCCTGATCACCGCGGAGTGCACCGCGTTCGTGTCGTGGAAGCGGCAGGCGGGCCCGCCCAGGCAGGCGGCGAACACCTCGATCTCGCAGCCCATCTTCTGCAGCGCCGGCACGTACACGAGCCGGTTCTCGAACACGGTCTCGTGCAGCACCGACATCCCCTCGGCCTGGGTGAAGAGGACCAGCAGCGGCTGCTGCCAGTCGGTCATGAACCCGGGATGGGTGTCGGTGTGCACCGCGGCGGGGCGCAGGCTGCCCGGCGCCGACGCGGAGATCCACTCGTCGGTGATGTCGAACTGCGCGCCCATCTTGGCCAGCGTGGTGATCGCGGTGACCAGCCGGTCCTGCGGGCAGCCGTGCACCCGGACCTGCCCCTTGGTGATCAGCCCGGCCACCAGGTAGGAGAACGCCTCGAGCCGGTCGCCGGCCAGCCGGGTCGAGGCGCCGCGCAGCCGGGGCACGCCCTCGATGACAATCCGCCGGTCGGGGCTGAGCTCGATGTGCGCCCCCATCCGCTGCAGGAACAGCGCGAGCTCCACCACCTCGGGCTCGGTCGCGGCTCCGCGCAGCACGGTCTGCCCGTCGGCCAGCACGGCGGACAGCAGCACGGTCTCCGTCGCGCCCACGCTCGGGTACGGCAGGTCGATGCGCGTGCCGTGCAGCCTGCCCGCCCGGGCGGTGATCCCGGCCGGGCCCGTCTCCACCTCGGCGCCGAGCGCGCGCAGCGCCGCGACGTGGAAGTCGACCGGCCGCCGCCCGATCGCGTCCCCGCCGACCAGCGGCACGAACGCCTCGCCGGCCCGGTGCAGCAGCGGCCCGAGCATCAGGATCGGGACCCTGTTCAGCCCGGTGAATGCCTCGGGCACCCGCGGCCGGACGGAGTCGGCCGGCGCGATCGTGATCTCGGCGCCGGACCTGTCCACCTGGTACCCGATCGCCTCCAGCATCGCCGCGGTGATGTCCACGTCGCCGACCTCGGGGGCGTTGCGGATGGTGCTCGGCGTGTCGCCGAGCATCGCGGCAACCATGTGCTTGCTGACCGCGTTCTTCGACCCGCGCACCACGATGTCCCCGCGCAGCGGCCCGGACGGCTCGACCTGCCAGGTTTGCGTCACGCAGACAACTGTACGGGCGCACGGTGCCGGGCCGCGCGCGGGCTTCAGCGGCCGCGCACGTCGGCGGCGGGGCCGGCGCGGCTGCCCGGCGGGCCGGCCGGGGCGCGCGCCGGCCGGCCCCGCCGCCACGGCCGGCTGGCGGCCAGCCGGTACCCGGCCGCGGCCAGCACCGCCGCGAACAGCGCCCAGCCCAGCGCGGCGGTGCCGAGCCCGGCGTATTTCAGGCCGGACGCGAAGATCACCAAGGTGATGACCGGCCTGACGTACCGGTCCGGCGCCCGCGAGGACAGCAGTGCGCCGCACGTCACCGCGGGCACGCTGCCGGCCGCGATCGAGGCCGTCACGCCGAGCTCGACGTGCCCGAACGCCAGCGCGCCGGCCGCGGCCGCGGCGGTGAGCGGGACCGCCTGGGCCAGGTCGGTCCCGACCAGCTGGGCCGCGCCGATCGCCGGGTAGGCGAACAGCAGCAGGACGATCATCAGCGAACCGGACCCGACCGACGTCATGCCCACGATCAGCCCGCCGGCCATGCCGATCAGTACGGTCGGCACCGGGCGGACGCGCAGGTCCCTGACCGTGGCGGTGCGCTGCCGCGCCGACCGGCGGTCCAGCACGGACCGGGCCGCCATCGCCGCCGACCCGGCCAGCAGCGCGGCGCCCAGGGCGGCCTCGACGCCGCGCTGGCCGGCAGGCCCGGTGCCGAGCAGGCGCGACGTCCACGCGCCCGCGAACGCCATCGGCGCCGACCCGAGCGTCAGCCAGCCGGCCAGGCGCAAGTTGACGGTGCGCCGGTGCAGGTGCACCGCGGCGCCGACCGGCCGCATCACCACCGCCGCGACCAGGTCGCTGGAGATGGCGGCGGACGGCTTCACGCCGAACAGCGCGATCAGCATCGGCGTCATCAGCGCACCGCCGCCCGCCCCGGTCAGCCCGACGAGCAGCCCAACCGCGGCGCTGCCCAGGACGACGTAGCCGTCGATGCCCACCGGCTTCCCCTCGCGTCGGCCGCCAAATGCAAATCCCCACTACTCTAGTCTTAAAAGTTGATTTAGTAAGCAATTAATGCCGAACGGCCGGTGGCGATCCGTTCCCGGCCCGGCCGACGCGGGTAGACAGGCTGACGTGGACAAGCTGCAGCGGTACCGGGACAAGCGAGACCCGGCGCGCACCCCGGAGCCGGTTCCCGCCGCGACCCCGCACGGCGCCGACGACGGCAGCCACCCCCGTTCGTTCGTGATCCAGGAGCATCACGCCAGGCGGCTGCACTGGGACTTCCGGCTGGAGCGCGGCGGGGTGCTGGTGTCCTGGGCGCTGCCGAAGGGCGTGCCGGACGACCCGGCCGTCAACCACCTCGCGGTGCACACCGAGGATCACCCGCTGGAGTACGGCAGCTTCGAGGGAACGATCCCCGGGGGCCAGTACGGGGCGGGCACGGTCACGATCTGGGACCGCGGCAGCTACCAGACGCGGAAGTGGGCCGGGGACGAGGTCAAGGTCACCCTGCACGGGCGGCGGGTCAGCGGCGGCTACGTGCTGTTCCAGACGCGCGGGAACCAGTGGATGATGCACAGGGAACGCCAGCCCCTTCCGGCCGCGCTGCGCCCCATGCTCGCCGTGCCCCGCGCCGCCCCTCCGCCGGATGCCGGGAACTGGGCGCTGGAGATGAAATGGGACGGGGTCCGGGCGCTGGCCTACGTGGAGCGGGGGCGGGTGCGCCTGACGTCGCGGACCGAGCGTGACATCACCGCGGCCTACCCGGAGCTGGCCGGCCTCGGCGCGGCCACCCCGCGCAAGCAGGTGCTGCTGGACGGCGAGGTCGTGGTGTTCGGCGAGGACGGCTGGCCGCAGTTCGAGGCGCTGCAGCCGCGCATGCACGTGACCTCGGCGGCCCAGGCGGCGGCGCTCGCCGCGCAGACCCCGGTCACCTTCCTGGCGTTCGACCTGCTGCAGCTGGACGGGAGGCCGCTGTTCGACCTGCCGTACGCCGACCGGCGCGCCCTGCTCGGCGAGCTGAAGCTGGCCGGGCCGTTCTGGCAGACCCCGCCGTCGTTTCCCGGGCAGGACTTCCCCGCCGTGCAGGAGGTCTCGCGCAAGCACGGCATGGAGGGCGTGGTGGCCAAGCGGCTGGACTCCAGGTACCTGCCCGGCGCCCGGAGCGAGCACTGGCAGAAGATCAAGAACGCGCTGCGCCAGGAGGTGATCGTGGCGGGCTTCAAGCCCGGGCGGGGCAACCGGGCCGGGCAGGTCGGCTCGCTGCTCATCGGGGTGCGCGGCGCCTCCGGGCTGAGCTACGCCGGCCACGTCGGGACCGGATTCAGCGCGGAGACGCTGCGCATGCTGGGCGAGAAGCTCGCCGCGCTGCGCCGCGCCGGCTCGCCGTTCGACGGCCCGGTGCCGCCCGAGCACGCCCGCACCGCGGTATGGGTGGAGCCGCGGCTGGTGATCGACGTGGCGTTCGAGCGGTGGACCAGGGCCGGCCGGATGCGGGCCCCGGTGTACAAGGGGCTGCGCGACGACATCGACCCCGGGGACGTGACGCGTGAGCTTGCCTGAGCCGCGGGGCCCGGGGGGGCGGCCCCCCCGGGCGGACAAGGTGGCCGTCCAGGTGGACGGGCGGGCGCTGGTGCTGACGAACCTGGGCAAGGTGCTCTACCCCGACAGCGGGTTCACCAAGGCCGAGGTGCTCGACTACTACCAGAGGGTCGCGCCGGTGCTGCTGCCGCACATCGCCGGCCGCCCGGTGACGCTGCGGCGCTACCCGGAGGGCGTCGGCGGCGAGGCCTTCTACCAGAAGAACGTCACCGCGTACCGCCCGGACTGGATCCGCACCGCAACGGTCAGCTCCGCGAGCTCACGCGGCCGGGGCGGCGACGTGACCTACCTGGTCGTGGACGACCTGCCGGCGCTGATGTGGGCGGTCAACCTGGCCAGCCTGGAGCTGCACGTCCCGATGTGGCGGATGCCGCGGGTCCGGGAGCCGGACCTGATGGTGTTCGACCTGGACCCCGGCGCTCCTGCCACGATCGTGGACTGCTGCCGGGTGGCCCTTGCCCTGCGGCCGCTGCTGGAGGCCGAGGGCTTCGCGCCGCTGGCCAAGACGTCGGGGGGCAAGGGGCTGCAGCTGTACACCCGGATCTCCGGCGTGACCTCCCAGCAGGCGAGCGGGCGGGCCAAGGCACTCGCGGAACGGCTGGAACGCGACCAGCCCCGCCGCGTGGTGTCCCGGATGACCAGGGCGCTGCGCACCGGACGGGTGCTCGTCGACTGGAGCCAGAACAACGGGTCGAAGACCACGGTCGCCCCGTACTCGCTGCGCGCCCGCAGCCAGCCGACCGTGTCGACCCCGGTGACCTGGGACGAGGTGCAGGCCTGCCGCGAGCCCGGCGACCTGTTCTTCACCGCCGACGACGTGCTGGACCGGGTATCCCGCCACGGTGACCTGTTCGCGCCGCTGCTGGCGGACCGGCCGGCTAGCCGCGGCGCTCGTGCAGCAGCAGCAGGGCGTAGGCAGCAAGGGTCGAGTCGTCGGTGATGACGCCCGCGCCTATCATCTCCTCGAACCTGTCCCTCGGCACCCAGGCCTGGCGCATGTCCTGCTCCTCGGGTTCCCGGTCCGGCTGCCCTGGCTCCAGCCCGGTGGCCAGGAAGTAATGCGCACCCTGGCTGCTCATGCCGTGGGCGCAGTGCGCGAAACCCAGCCTGGTCCAGGTGGCGGCCCGCAGCCCGGTCTCCTGTGCCAGCTCCAGCCGGGCGAGCTGTTCCGGGCTCCCGGTCCGCCCGGCCGGGAACCCGCCCTGCGGGAACGACCAGGTGCGCCGCCTGATCGGGTACCGGTACTCCTCCACCAGGTGGAAGCCGCCGTTCTCCGCGGGTATGACCAGCGCGAAATCGGGCCTCTCCACGTACGCGTACGTGCCGCGGGAACCGTCGCGCCGCTCGATCTCGTCCCGGCGCAGCCGCATCCAGGCGTCCCGGTAGACGATGCCGGTGGCCAGCATGCGGACGTCGTCGTCGCCGGGGGCAGCGGGCATCGGTCAGGGCACCAGCCCGGATCCGGCCGCCGCGAGCTCGCCGCCCCGCCCCGCCGCCGCAAGGTCGCGGCCGCGGTGCCGGCGGAGGCGCCCGGCGAGCGCCGTTGCGCCGACGGCGCCGGCCACGGGCAGCGTGACCAGGGCGGGAAGCTGATAGCGCCAGGAGAACTCGTACAGGTCCGCGCCGAGCAGCACGGCCACCGCGGCGCCGGTGACCAGCAGGCAGGCCAGCGCCTGGTCCCGCCGGGCCCGGCAACTGCGGGCGGTGACGATGCCGGCCACCCCGGCGAGCAGCGCGGCCAGGAAGACCGGCCCCGGGGTGTACCCGCCGTGCAGCTGGTATCCCCGCAGCAGGGCGGCGGCCGGGCGCCAGACCCGCGCCCGGCCGCCGCCGGCCCGGCGGAGCAGGCTGTCGGCGCTGTCCGGTCCGCGGCGGGTGATGCCGGGCGGGTAGTAGGGGTAGCCGAGCTGGAACTGCCACCGCGAGACCGGGGTGTCGCCCTCGGCGGTGTCCCTGGTCAGGGCGAAGATCTTCACCGCATCGCCGGCGATGTCGCCGGCCACCCGCAGCGGCTGCTGCTCGAGCACCGCGTAGGCGAGCCGGCGCTGCAGCGCCGTGCTGCGGGTGAGCCGACCGGGCCAGTACACCAGCCCGTCGACGCCGAGCGCGGCGGCGACCCGGGGGCTGGGGCACAGCGGCCGCTCGTCGGCGGGGATCCGCAGCGCGGCGCAGTCCGCGGCGTGCGCCGTCCGGCCGTACAGGTACGCGTCGCCCATGTCGGACATCTTGAACCCGTCGTGCAGCGCTACCTGCGCGTACCCCATGTAGCCGAGGACGGGCAGCGCGAAGCAGCCGGCCAGCACCGCGCCGCGCACCAGCCGGGCGCGCCCGCCCGCCGTGGCGGCCAGCACGTAGACCAGCGCGGGCGCGATCAGCGCCTCGCCGACCTGGCGGACCGGTGCGGACGCGCCGAACGCCAGGCCGCCCCCGATGACCGACGGCAGGCCCGGTCCGGGCCGCCACAGCAGCAGCACGATGCCCGCCACCACCAGCGCCTCGAACAGGACGTCCGGCATGATGGTCTGCTCGGCCTGGACCTGGTAGGCGTCGAGCAGGACCGGCGCGGCCGCCAGGGCGGCCAGCCAGCGGGCCACGCCGTGCCGCAGCATCAGCAGGTACAGCGCGGCCGCCATCGCCAGCCCGAGCGCGTGCTGGAGCAGCGCGACCACGCCGAGGTTCGCGAACGCCAGCACCGGGCGCAGCAGGAGCAGCGTGTACCCGATGGGGTCGAACGAGCCCCAGGGGGTGGCGGTGGCGTCGGTGCCGAGCAGGTACTTCTTCGAGTCGATGAACAGCAGTGCCGGCTGGTAGCCGACCTGGGCGAGCAGCCGGAGCAGCAGCCCGGCGGCCAGCAGCGCCGCGAACAGCCGGTGGCGGCGCAGCGCGCCGGCGGCGGCCTGGACGGCCCGGCCCGCGCAAGCCACGGGGACGCGGTCCTGCCGCGGGACCCCGGCGCTCGCGGCGCTGCCAGCGTTCCCGGCGCTCGCGGCGTTTGGGGCATTCCCGGCGCCGTCCCGGCCGGTGCCGGGCACCACCGTGTCGCTCCGGTCCGTCACGCAAATCCTTGGCATGAGTCAGTTCAGGCGGCATAGCTGCGACGCTGACGCCGGCCGGCCTGCCGGCAGGGATCATTCTGCCGCACCGGGCGCCGCCAGGCGTGACCGGCAGCGCCCTTCCGGGTCCGCGCTTTGTCGGTGCCTGCTCCTAGCATCGGCGCATGCGCGAACGCGGGGCGCCGGCGGGCTGGGCCGTGCTGGGGGCCTGGCTCCGGTCGGGGCGGCCGGCGCTGTATCCGGTCCGGCCGCTCACGGCCGCCGCGCCCGGCGCGCCGGAAACCTGCGCCGGCTGCCGCGGGCCGGCGCGGCCCGGATACGCCCGCTGCTACCAGTGCGGGCGCCACGAACTCGCCGGCCACGGCCTGCTCGCCGACGCCGTGGTGCCGATCAGCTACGCGGTCAAGGGCACCGCCTTCGCCGCCGCGCTGTGGCGGTACAAGTCCTGCACCGCGCCGAGCCGCCCGGCGCGGACGTGGCTGCTGGCCCTCCTGCTTGCCTTCCTGCGCGACCATGGCGGCTGCGTATGGCGGCACGCCGGGATGCCGCCGCCGACCCGGCTGGCGGTGGTGCCGAGCGGGTGCGGCCGGCCGGGACCGCACCCGTTGCTGGAGATGGCTGCACCGTACCTGCGGCTGCCGGTGCTCCCGCTCGCCATCCGCCACGGCAGCCAGGGCCGTGACCTCGACGTGGACCGGTTCCGCGCCGGCGCGCCGGCCAGCGGGGCCAGCGTGCTGGTCATCGACGACACCTGGGTATCGGGCGCCAGCGCCCAGGCGGCGGCCGCGGCGCTCAAGCTGGCCGGCGCCAGCCACGTCGCCGCCGTCGTGCTCGGCCGCCACGTCAACCCCGCGGACCCGCTGGCCGCCGGGCTGGCCCCGGCCGCCTACGACCCGTCGGCATGCGCGGTGCACAGAGCATCATGCAAAATGCTCGCGTTAGTCAGGAAAAGCGCGAATGCCCTGTCTCCCATGATGAGCCGATCAGCATCCGCATCGAGCTATTTCCACGCACTAGGGAAATAGTGCTGCTTTAACCTCCTGTTCCATTGAATAGGTGGCCAGCCGAACGCGACGTGCTCTAGCTTTTGGCGCATGAATGACGCCCAGACCGCGGCCGCCTTGCGCGCGGGCGCGCCGGATGCGCTTGCCGACCTGCTCGACGCCTACGGCGACCGGATATTCCGGTACTGCTGGTGCATGCTTCGCAACCGTGATATCGCGCAAATCGCGGTCCGGGACACGCTGGCGGCCGCGCAGGCGCATATCGGCCGCCTTGCGGACCCGGAATCGCTCGGCTCCTGGCTTTACTCGCTGGCCCGCGCCGAATGCCGGCGGCGCAGGCCGGCGCCGGCGGCGCAGGCCGACGAGCCGCCCGCGCGGCCCAGCCAGCACGACGCGGACGCCCGGCTGCTGGCCTGGCACGCGGCCATGGCCTTGGACGCGGACGACCTCGAGGCGCTGGAGCTGTCGTGCAGGCACGAGGTTGACCTGGGACTGGTCCTCGGCCTGCCGAGGGCGGAGGCCGACGCGCTGCTGGAGCGGGCCAGGCGGAACCTGGCCCGGGCGCTGGGCGCGGAGATCATCGTCAGCCGGGGCCACGACTGCCCGGACCGCGCGCGGGTGCTGCGCGGCTGGGACGGGACCGTGCCGGCCGAACTGCGCGAGCGCGTGCTCGCGCACGCGGCGGGCTGCCCGGCCTGCGGCCCGCACCTGCCGCGCACCGTGTCCGCGGCGCGGGTGTTCGCCCTGCTTCCCGCCCCGGCGCTGTCGCCGCTGGCCCGGACCCGGGTGCTGGAGTTCTTCGACGGCCAGGCGCCGGCCGCGTACCGCGAGTTCGCGGTGAGCCGGGCGGCGGCCCTCGGCCGGTCCGGGTTCCCCGTCCCGCCCGGCCAGCATGCCGCGGCGGCTCAGCCCGCGCCGGGGGCCGTCCGGGTGACCCCGGGGGACCCTCCAGGCAGGCATCCCCGGCGGCCGGGGGCCGGCCTGCCGCTCGCCGGGGTGGCCGCGGTGGTCATCGCCGCGGCGATCACCGCGTCGGCCGTCCTGACCGGGGCCGGCGGCGTCCCGGCCGCGGTCCGCCGGGCCGCTCCCGCGGCCGCGCCGTCCGGGTCCCCTGCCGCACAGCCGTCGGCCCCGGCGGGCGCGGGCGCAGCGCCCGCCGCGGCGGGACGGGGAGGCCGTCGCGGTCCGTCGGCGCTGGCGTCGTCGCTTCCCCCGGCGCTGCCCTCGCCGGGCAGCGCCGGCCAGGCGATGATCACCGACGTGACCAGGCCCTCCCCGCCCGCCGTGCGGCCGGGCGACCCCGGCCCGCCCGCGTCCTCGCCGGCCTCCGGCGGCCCGTCCCCGTCGCGGGGAACGATCACGGTGTCGCCGGGCAGCCTCGCCCTCACCCCGGGCGGGACGGGCCAGATCTCGGTGACCGCGGTCGGCGGCCCGGCAAGCTGGACGGCGCGCACGTCCTCGTCTCAGCTCACCCTGAGCAGGTCCTCGGGGATGCTGCGGGCCGGGCAGAGCGTCACGCTCACGGTCACCGTCTCCGCGGCCGCCGGAAGGGGCGAGGCCGTCGTCTCCGTCGCGGCGGCCGGGTCGCCGCCGCAGACGGTCGAGGTGAGCTGGGCGCCCCGCCCGGCCCCGTCGAGCCCGCCGTCCGCCACCTCGCCGTCGCCGTCTCCCTCGCCGTCTCCCTCGCCGTCGTCGCCGTCTCCCTCGCCGTCTCCCTCGCCGTCGTCGTCCGCATCTGCCTCGTCGTCGTCGTCCGCGTCATCCTCGTCACCCGCGCCGTCGTCGTCCGCATCTGCCTCGTCGTCGTCGTCCGCGTCTCCCTCGGCGCCGGCTTCGTCATCAACCGCCTCGTCGGCGCGGCATCCTGACCGGCTGGCGGGGCGCGGGCCGTAGCGCCCGTCCGGGAGCCCTGACCGTCGCTGCGCTCATGCTGCCAGCCGCAACGATGGGCCATCGGTGTGGCTATTGCCACCACGATGGCACATCGCTGCGGGCCAGCCGCCGGGGCGCGGGGCGCCATCGCCGGACAAAGCGGGCGGCGCCGCGGAAGCGCGGGCCGCCGGCGGGCTGCCGAACGCTCTAAGCTGGAGCCGTGACCGCCGAGCCCTTCCCGCCGACCGTCCCGATCCCCGCTGCCCGCCGGGTCGGCCGTGCGGCCAAGCCCGAGTCGCATGCCGCCCTGGTCCGGCGGGCCCGGCGGATCAACCGCGAACTGGCGCTGCTGTACCCGGACGCGCACACCGAGCTGAACTTCTCCTCGCCGCTGGAACTGCTCGTCGCGACGATCCTGTCCGCGCAGACCACAGACAAGCGGGTCAACATGGTCACGCCGATCCTGTTCGCGCGGTACCCGACCGCGGCGGACTATGCCGCCGCCGACCGCGACGAGCTGGAGAAGATCATCTCGTCGACCGGCTTCTACCGCGCCAAGGCGAACAGCCTGATCGGGCTCGGGCAGGCGCTGTGCGACAGGTTCGGCGGCGAGGTGCCGTCGCGGCTTCGCGACCTGGTCACCTTGCCCGGCGTCGGCAGGAAGACCGCCAACGTGGTGCTCGGGAACGCCTTCGGCATCCCCGGCATCACGGTGGACACGCACTTCGCGCGGCTGGCCAGGAGGTTCGGCTGGACCGCGAGCACCGATCCGGACAAGATCGAGGCGGAGGTGGGCGCGCTGTTCCCGCGCGCCGAATGGACGGCGCTGTCGCACCGGCTGATCTGGCACGGCCGCCGGGTCTGCCACGCCCGCAGGCCCGCCTGCGGCGCATGCGCGGTGGCCAGGTGGTGTCCTTCCTACGGCGAGGGCCCCACCGATCCTGAGACGGCGGCGAGGCTCGTTAAGCCCGGCCCGTTCTCGTGACGGCCAGGGGAGCACCGGGGGGCGGGCGGTCCCCCGGTGCGCGGGCGGCCAGGGCGGCACCAGGGGACGGGGGATCCCTCCGTGGGCAGGGAGGGCCTGCGGGGGATCGGTCCCGCGGGGGAGACGCTGCGCCGGCGTGGTTGCGCGAGCTGGCGGCCGCCGCCAGCGAGCCGGGGATCTCCCGGCCCGCCCCGCCGCCCGAAGGCGGCACCGCGTCGGCCGTGCTGGTGCTGTTCGGCGAGGGCCCGCGCGGCCCGGACCTGCTGTTCATCCAGCGCAGCCGGGGACTGCGGCTGCATGCCGGCCAGCCCGCCTTCCCCGGCGGGGCGGTCGAGGCAGGCGATTCCGGCCCGGTCGCGGCGGCGCTGCGGGAGGCAGCCGAGGAGGTGGGCCTCGACCCGGGCGGCGTCGAGGTGATCGCCGCCCTGCCGGAGCTGTTTATCCCGCGGACCGGGTTCCGGGTCGTCCCGGTAGTCGCCTGGTGGCGGCGGCCGAGCGCGGTCGCGCCCGTGGATCCGGGCGAGGTGGCCGCGGTCGAGCGGATCAGCGTCAGCGAGCTGGCCGATCCCGCCGCGCGGCTGATGGTGCGCGGGCCGAGCGGGCTGATCTCGCCCGCGTTCCGGGTCAGGGGCATGCTGATCTGGGGGTTCACCGCGACGCTGGTGGACAGGCTGCTCGCCCTGGCAGGCTGGGAGCTGCCGTGGGACCAGGGGGCGGTCGCCGACCTGGCCGTCGCCGAGGGGACGGGCAGCCAGCATGACGCTGTACGGTTAGGGCGTGCGCGGAGATGTACTCGACATCATCCTGATCGTGGTGGTCGCCGCGTTCGCCGTCTCCGGTTACCGGCAGGGTTTCATCGTCGGCGTGCTGAGCTTCTTCGGCTTCGTGGGCGGCGCGCTGCTCGGCGCCGAGTTCGGCCCGAGCATCTCGCGCGCCCTTGTCGGCGGCCAGACGCAGCAGGATGTCGTCGCGGTCGTGCTGCTGGTGAGCTTCGCCGTGATCGGGCAGTTCATCGCGTCGGCCGTCGGCGCGGCGATGCGGTCCACGGTGACCTGGCACCCGGCGACCGTCCTCGACTCGCTCGGCGGCTCGCTGGTCAGCATCGTGTCGGTGCTGCTGATCGCGTGGATGGTCGGGTCGGTGATGAACCAGTCACCGTTCCCGCTGGTCGACACGCAGGTGAACGGCTCGCTGGTGCTGCAGACCCTGGACCGGGTGATGCCCCCGCCCGCAAGGACGATGTTCTCCGACTTCCGCAGGCTGCTGGCCAGCAACAGCACCTACGCCGAGGTGTTCAGCGGGATCGGCGCGGAGCACATCATCCCCATCGCGGCCCCCGATCCCGCCGTGCTCAACAGCGCGGGCTTCCTGGCCGCGCGCAGCCGCGTGGTGAAGGTGCAGGGCGTGGCGCCGAGCTGCCAGCGGATCATCGAGGGCTCCGGGTTCGTCATCTCCGCCAACCACGTCCTCACCAACGCCCACGTGGTGGCGGGCGTCACCCAGGGACTGCAGGTCACCACCTTCGCGGGCGACCGCCTCCCCGCCAGCGTGGTGTTCTACGACCCGCAGGTGGACGTCGCGGTGCTGTACGTGCCCGGCCTGGACCTCGCCCCGCTGCGATTCGCCGGGCAGGTCGGCAACGGCGACGACGCGGTGGTGGCCGGGTACCCGCTCAACTCCCCGACCCTGCAGGCCGCGCCGGCCAGGATCGCCGGGATCCAGGATGCGCAGGGCCCGAACATCTACCAGACGAGCACGGTGACCCGGCAGATCTACGAGATCAGGGCGGTGGTCGAGTCGGGCAACTCCGGCGGCCCGCTGCTGTCGCCGGCAGGCACCGTCGACGGGGTGGTGTTCGCCGCCGCGGTCGGGGTGTCCGACACCGGCTTCGCGCTGACGGCGCAGCAGGTGTCCGCCGACGCCAGCCAGGGCGCACGCGCCACCGTTCCCGTGTCCACCATGGGCTGCGACTAGCGCACCTGACCGGGCCGTGCGGGAGGCTCGGGCAGCAGGTCGCTGGCCAGGTCGCCGGGCAGCGGGCCCGGGAGCAGGTCGCCGGCCAGGTCGCCGGGCGGGGCGCCGGGCAGCAGGCCCGGCAGCAGGTCGCCGGGCGGGATGCCGGACAGCCCGCGGTGCTCGATGCGCCCGGCGAGGTCGTCGGCGGCGGCCAGGAAGGCCGCCAGGTCCATTCCGTACGCGCGGTCCCGGCCCGGCCCGGCCGCCTGGTACCGGCGGGCCCGCTCGGCGCCGCGCCGCAGCAGCGCGACGGCCCCGCGGGCGTTGCCGCGGTGCGCGTGCGTCAGCCCGACCGCCACCTGGGCGAGGCCCTGCCACAGGTCACGCTCGCCGGGCGGGCCGGTCTTCCACGACGCCTCGAGCACCTCGTGCGCGTGAAACGGCCGCCCGGCGCGCAGCAGGCGGTCGGCGAGCCTGGCGGCGTCCGGCCCGGCGAGCGTCAGGTCGTCGGGGATCCGCGGACCGGCGGCGCCGGCGGCGCCGGAGCGGGGCAACGGGCGTCCCAGCGCGTCGCGCGGCCGCGCGCTGCGCGGGCGCCCCGCCGGGTCACGGTCCCTGCTCACCGTTCCGGCTCGGGATCGGCGAGCCAGCCGCGAAGCTCGGTGTCGAACGCGTCCGGCCGTTCCTCGTGCGGGAAGTGCCCGGCGCCGTCGATCACGTGCCACCGGTACGGACCGTCGACGTAACGCCCGGCGCCGCGGGCGGTCCGCGGCAGCACGCAGCGGTCCACGGCGCCGTGCAGGTGCAGCGTGGGCGCCGCGATCGGCGCGCGCATGTGCCGTGCGTAGCGCAGGCCGTCCGGGCGGACGCCGCTGCGCGCCAGCCAGCGGTGATATTCGAGCGCCGAGTGCGCCGCCGAGGGTATCAGCATCGCCCTGGCATACACCCGCTTGGTCTGCTCGTCGGGCCAGCCCGGCGCCGACCAGTCCTCCAGCAACTGGCCGACCCTCGCCGCCCCGTCCCGGATGAGCGTGCGCTCCGGCAGCACCGGGAGCTGGAACCCGAACGCGTAACCGCTGCGGCGGCCCTGGCCGAGCGGGTTCGTCAGCACCGCGGACCGCATCCGCAGCGGATGCGCCATCGACACCACCGCGAGCCGCCTGACCACCTTCGGGTAGTAGGCGGCCAGCGTCCAGGCGACCAGGCCGCCCCAGTCGTGGCCCACCACGACCGCGTTCGCCTCGCCGAGCGCCCGGACCAGCCCGGCGGCGTCGGCGGCGGCCGTGACCAGGTCGTAGCCGCGCGGCGGCTTGTCGCTGCCGCCGTAGCCGCGCAGGTCGACCGCCACGGCGCGGAAACCCGCCGCCGGCAGGCGGGTCAGCTGATGCCGCCAGGTCCACCAGAACTCGGGGAAGCCGTGCAGCAGGAGCACGAGCGGCCCGTCGCCGGCCTCGGCCACGTGGAACCTCGTTCCGTTGGCGCTCACCGACCGGTGCGTCCACGGGCCGCTGATCTGCACGGCGGAGTCGGCGACGGCCATGGCGCTCACCTCACCGGGGCTTGCCGGCGGCGATCTCGGGGCGCTGGCCGTCCCGGCGCAGCATCCCGAGGCCCTCGGTGACGGATCTCCGCGTCCTGCGCAGGCCGGACAGGCGCCGCAGCGCCAGCATCGCGATCCCGACCGCCGCGCCTGCCAGCAGCACGCACGTGCCCGCCACGATGAGGAAGGCCGCCCAGTCCCATATCCCCAGCGTAATCAGGCCGTAGGCGAACGCGAAGCAGCACATCACCAGCACCAGGCAGCCGACGAAGGCGGCGACCCCGCCCAGCGCCCCGGCCACGCCCGCGCGCCGCACGTCGCCGCGCAGTTCGGCCTTGGCCAGGTCGATCTCGTACCTGACAAGCTGGGAGATGTCCTTGGCCGCCAGGGCAACGAGATCCCCAAGCGACTGGTCGTTGCCGGCGGTTTCCGGCGTCTGGCTGCGGACCATCGAGTCCCTCCGAGTCCCTGTCCGTCCCGCGGACGGCATCCGCTGTCTGCACGGCACTGTCCGCCCGCTCCCCGCAGGCCCGCGGGTCCCTGACAGAACTTGCCCTGGCCGAGGCCAAGGCTAACCGTCTCGCCCGTCAGCATCGCAGCACCGGCGGCCGGGTGGCGTTTCCCCCGGCCGGGGCCCTGGCGCCGCCGTCCGGTCCGCGATGTGCCGCGATCCGCCTGATATCGTGTCATGTTTCCGGCGGTAGTTCCGCCGTTGCCGGCGGCCTGGCCCCGGCAGCACAGCAAGCGGCGCCCCTGGCGGGGCGCCGCCGCGAAGCACGTCAAGCCTGGCTACCAAGCGTGCACCGTTCTCTGTCAGGCAGGCCCGCCGCCGCGCCGCCGTTGCGGCGACCGGACGGCTGACCTGGCCTGACACGCCTCCCGCGGCTGGTCGCGCGTGGGTACCCGGCTGCCGTGCCCGGACTCCGAGTCCGTACCACCGTTCTACGACGAAATCCCGGGCCTGAAAAGACCCCCCGCGTGTCCAATTCGTGATCTCAATCAGTCAAAGCGATCGCATGCCGCTCACCAGTGGCTCACCGGGGCCGGCCCGGGCCTGCGGCGGTGAGCACGGACAGTTAGCCCGCCACCGCGCGCGTGCGCGGACAGTGTCGGCCAGCCGCCTTGTCCGCTTACGGCGAAAGTCTTACGAGGTAATAAAAACCTGGGATCGCCGGGGCCGATGCCTGTTCACGGCGCCGCGACCTATGCTGTAATTCGATTGCTGGCGCCCTTATCGGGCACCTGGTGTCGATTCGCCAGCCCAATGCGGATAAGCTTTCCCATAAGGACGGAGCCGGCCTCCCCCCCCAGGGCCGGACCGTGCGCGCGGCCCCCGCTCTCCCCCCCGGCGGGGGCCGCCTTCTTCCCCGGTCACCCGGGCTCCGGCCAGCAGCGCGTCGAGCAGCGCCACGGCGCCGTCCTTGGACAGCGGGTGGTTGCCGTTCCCGCATTTCGGCGACTGCACGCAGCAGGGGCAGCCCGCCTCGCAGTCGCAGCTTGCGATCGCCTGCCTGGTGGCGGCAAGCCAGCCGGCCGCGGCCTGGAAGCCCCGCTCGGCGAACCCGGCGCCGCCGTCGCAGCCGTCGTAGACGAACACGCTGAGCCGCCCGGTCGCCGGATGCAGGTCCGCCGAGACGCCGCCGATGTCCCACCTGTCGCAGGTGGCGAACAGCGGGAGCAGGCCGATGGAGGCATGCTCGGCGGCGTGCGCGGCGCCGCCCAGGTCGGTCCCCGCGGCGGCCAGCCTGTCCCGCGCGGCGGCGGAGACCGTCCACCAGACCGCGCGGGTGTGCAGGCGGCGCGGCGGCAGGTCCAGCGGGACGTCGCCGAGCGGCGCGCCATCCTCGGCGCGCCGCCTGGTAAAGCACGTCACCTGGCGGGTCACCTGCACGTCACCGAAGCTGACCTCCGCCTCGCCCCACGCCATGCGGCGCAGCCGGGCGCTGACCTCGATCTCGGTCACGTCCCGCGCGGTCGTGGTGTAACCGGGGTCGGCGGGCTCGACGAGCGCCACCCTGGCGGCGAGGTCGAGTGCCCGCACCAGGTAGCTGTCGCCCTGGTGCACGTACACGGCGCCCTGGTGGACCAGCAGGTGAGCCGAGGGCTCGTCCACCGTGCCGACGAGCCGGCCCGTCGCCTGCTCCACCACCCGCACCGGCGCGATGCCGGCGCCGCGCAGGCCGCAGCACGCGGCGGCGTCCCGCCGCGTGCTGCACCACCCGGCCGCCCGCCTGCGCAGCCGTCCCGCGCGGGCCAGCCCGTCGGTGACCGGGCGGGCCGCCGGCCCGAAGATGTCCATATCCTGCTCGGTCAGCGGAAGCTCCGCCGCGGCCGCGCACAGATGCGGCTCCAGCACGTACGGGTTGTCCGGGTCCAGGACCGTGGCCTCCACCGGGTGCCGCAGCAGCAACTCCGGGTGGCGGACCAGGTAGGTGTCCAGCGGGTCATCGCGCGCGATGAGGACCGCGGCCGCGCTTGCCCCGCCGCGCCCGGCCCGCCCCGCCTGCTGCCACAGCGACGCCCAGGTACCCGGCCAGCCGGCGATGAGCACCGCGTCGAGGCCGGTGACGTTGATGCCGAGCTCCAGCGCGGTGGTGGCCGCCAGCCCGACCAGGCGCCGCTGGCTGAACGCGGCCTCGATGCCGCGCCTGTCCTCCGGCAGGTACCCGGACCGGTAGGCGGCCACCTGCGCGGCGGCCGCCCGGCGGCCGCCCAGCGACCGGCGCGCGGCCAGCGCGACCGCCTCCGCGCCGCGGCGTGACCTGATGAAGGCGAGCGTCTGGACGTCGTGCCGGACCAGCGTGGTGAGCAGGTCCGCGGTCTGGGCCGCGACGGTCCGGCGCAGCCTCGCCCCGGCCTCGCCGCGGGCGTCGGTCAGCGGCGGCTCCCACAGCGCGAACGCCAGCGGCCCGCGCGGTGACCCGTCCTCGGTCACCTCCTCGGCCGCCAGCCCGGTCAGCAGTCGGGCGCAGGCCCCGGGCGAGCCGACGGTCGCGGAGGCGAGCACGAACACCGGGCGGTCGCTGCCCGGCGCGGCGTGGTAGGCCACGATGCGGCGCAGCCGCCGCAGCACCTGGGCGACGTGCGAGCCGAAGATGCCGCGGTAGCCGTGGCATTCGTCGATGATCACGTAGCGCAGCCTGCTGAAGAATCCGGCCCAGCGCGCGTGCCCGGGCAGCAGCGCCCGGTGCAGCATGTCCGGAGTGGTCAGCAGGTACCTGGCGTGGCTGCGCGCCCAGTTGCGCTCCGCCGGGGTCGAGTCGCCGTCGAACGAGGCGGCCCGCACCCTGGGGATGGCCAGCGAGCGGATCGAGGCAAGCTGGTCGGCGGCGAGCGCCCTGGTCGGCGTCACGTACAGCACGGTGTCGCCGGCCAGCACCGAGGTGAGGGCGGGCAGCAGGTAGCCCAGCGACTTCCCGGACGCCGCGGGGGTGGCGATGATCACGTTCCGCCCGGCGTGCGCGTGGCAGGCGGCGATGGCCTGGTGCGACCACGGGGCGCGGATGCCGCGGGCGGCGAAGGCGCCGACCAGCTCGGTCGGCGCCCAGTGCGGCCAGGGCACCTCCCGCCCGGCCCGCGCGGGGATGTGCTCGACGTGGACGGGCCTGCCCGCCTGCGCGCCGTCGAGCAGGATGCTCAGCGCGCGGTTGTCCGGCTGGCCGGCGGCGGTCGTGGCCGCCGCCGCGGGAACGGGCGTGATCGTCGACACAGCTTTTCAAGTCTCTCACCCGTTGGGGGATGCCCGGAGGCATGATTTCGTATAGACATGACACCGGAGCGTGGTTGAATGCGGCAGGGAAATCACGCCCCCGGCCCAGGCGGCACCGGCCGGGCCGGGGCCGGACGCTGACAGGACGCCTGGCAGGGCGCTGGAGGATTTGTGGATCTGAAGCTGGGTCACTACAACAAGGACGGCGTCGAGGTCGTCGACGTGGAAGGCGAGATCGATGTGTACACGGCGCCGCGGCTCCGCGAGCTGCTCATCGACCTGGTCAACAAGAACAACTACCAGCTCGTCGTCAACATGGAGAAGGTCGAGTTCCTCGACTCCACCGGCCTCGGCGTCCTGGTGGGCGGCCTGAAGCGGGTCCGGGCTCACGACGGCTCGCTCGACCTCGTCTGCACGCAGGAGCGGATACTCAAGATCTTCCGGATCACCGGGCTGACCAAGGTCTTCGGCATCCACAACACGGTGGACGACGCGATCGCGGCCAAGAGGGCCGACAAGTAGGCGGCCGGGACCGGAAGAGCCCGGATGGCCACGGTCGAGGTCTCGTTCACGCCGCTGCCGGCGCACGTCCGCACCGCGCGGCTGGTCGCCACCGCGGTGGCCCGGCGCAGCGGGGTGGCCGAGGCGCTGCTTGACGAGGTGCGCCTCGCGGTCGGCGAGGCCTGTTCGCGCGCGGTGGAGGCGCACCGGCGGCATTGCCCGGCCGAGCCGGTGAAGATCGAGATGACCGACCTCGGCGAGCGGTTCGTGGTGGTGGTGAGCGACTCGGCGGCCGCCGACGGCCCGGGCGCCGCCTCCGGCGCCGACGGCGACCCGGGGGCGTTCCCCCCCGGGTTCGGGCTGGCGGTGATCTCCGGCCTGGCCGACGACGTGCGCGTGCTGTCGACGGGTTCCGGCATGAGCGTGCAGATGAGCTGGCCCGCGGCGGCGGCCCGCGACGACGGCGCCGGGCCGCCGGCGACGGCCCCGGCCGGCCGGGCGGATTCCGCCCCGCCGCGCCTGCCCGGGGAGCCCCCGGCCGGGGCGCCGCGGTCCTCGCCGTAACGGCCGCCATCCCGGCCGCGCAGCCGCGCGGGCCTGCCGCCGCCGTCCCAGGACCGGATGATCACGCCTATATACCACTTTTATTACGTTAGGGTAACAGAATTGTTAGGAAGCGGCTGATGTTCGTGGTCCGGGCCGCCCGTGCGTAGACTCCCGGCCACTTGCTTCCTTCCCGATCGGCGCCGCGCGCGTCATCCATGGCCGGCCAGCGGGCACGGGCCCGGCGTCCCGGGGGATCTGGGCGACGCGGGCCGGCGGGCGGAGGCACCCTCGTCCGGCGGGATTTCCAGGAGGTCGAATGTTCAGGCCCGTCCCCGCGCTGGCGGCGAATCCCGTCAGCGTGAGCGGCAACAACCTGACCTGGGTTGTGGTGGTCGCGGTCATCGCACTGCTCGCGCTCGGCGTGGCCGGCGGTCTGGTGCGGGAGGTGCTGGCGGCCAGCCAGGGAACGCAGCGGATGCAGGAGATCGCGCGTGCCGTGCAGGAGGGCGCGGCGGCGTACCTGCGCCGCCAGTTCAGGACCCTGGTCGCGTTCGTGGTCGTCATCTTCTTCGTCCTGCTGGTGCTGCCCGCGGACGACACCGCGGTGCGCTGGGGCCGCAGCATCTTCTTCCTGGTCGGGGCGCTGTTCTCCGCCCTGGTCGGCCTCACCGGCATGTCGCTGACCGTGCGCGGCAACGTGCGGGTGGCCGCGGCGGCGCGCGAGGGCGGTGAGCGCCGGGCGCTGCGGATCGCGTTCCGGACCGGCGGCGTGGCCGGCATGTTCACCGTGGGCCTCGGCCTGCTCGGCGCCGGGGTCGTGGTGCTGATCTACCGCGGTAACGCGCCGGACGTGCTGGAGGGCTTCGGCTTCGGCGCGGCGCTGCTGGCCATGTTCATGCGGGTGGGCGGCGGCATCTACACCAAGGCCGCCGACGTGGGCGCGGACCTGGTCGGCAAGGTGGAGCAGGGCATCCCCGAGGACGACCCGCGCAACGCCGCGACGATCGCGGACAACGTCGGCGACAACGTGGGCGACTGCGCCGGGATGGCCGCGGACCTGTTCGAGTCGTACGCGGTCACGCTGGTCGCCTCGCTGATCCTGGGCAAGACCGCGTTCGGCAACGACGGCCTGGTCTTCCCGCTGCTGGTGCCGATGATCGGCGTGATCACCGCGGTGATCGGCATCTTCATGGTGTCGCCGCGCCGCGGCGACCGCAGCGGGATGACCGCGATCAACCGCGGCTTCTTCGTGTCCGCGGTGGTCTCGGCCATCGGGGTGGCGATCGCGGCGTTCACCTTCCTGCCGGCCCGCTTCAGCAGCCTCAAGGGCATCACCGACCCGGCGATCGCGGGGTTCAACGGCGACCCGCGCTGGATCGCCCTGGGGGCGGTGCTGATCGGCCTGGTCCTCGCCAGCGCGATCCAGCTACTGACCGGGTACTTCACCGAGACCAGGCGGCGGCCGGTCAGGGACATCGGGCAGAGCTCGGAAACCGGCGCGGCCACCGTCATCCTGGCGGGCGTGTCGACCGGCATGGAGTCCGGGGTGTACTCGGCGCTGCTGGTCGCCGCCGCGGTCTTCTGCTCCTTCCTGCTGGCCACCGGCAACGCCACCGTCGCGCTGTTCGCGGTGGCGCTGGCCGGCACCGGGCTGCTGACCACGGTCGGCGTGATCGTGTCCATGGACTCCTTCGGCCCGGTCACCGACAACGCGCAGGGCATCGCGGAGATGTCCGGCGAGGTGGAGGGCGAGGCGGCGGTGGTGCTCACCCACCTGGACGCGGTCGGGAACACCACCAAGGCGATCACCAAGGGCATCGCGATCGCGACCGCCGTGCTGGCGGCGACCGCGCTGTTCGGCTCGTTCCGCACCTCGGTGGTCAACGCGCTGGCCGGCCCCGCCAAGGCGACCTTCAGCCTGAACGTCGCCAAGCCGAACGTCCTGGTCGGCGTGATCATCGGCGCCGCGGTGGTGTTCCTGTTCGCCAGCCTGCTGATCATGGCGGTGGGCCGCGCCGCGCAGCGGGTCGTGCTGGAGGTGCGCAACCAGTTCCGCACCCACCCCGGCATCATGGACTACACCGAGAAGCCCGAGTACGGGCGCGTCGTCGACATCTGCACCAGGGATTCGCTGCGCGAGCTGATCACCCCGGGGCTGCTCGCCGTCCTCACCCCGATCGCGGTCGGGTTCGCGCTCGGCTACGCGCCGCTCGGCTCCTACCTGGTCGGCGCGATCGCGGCGGGCGTGCTGATGGCGATCTTCCTCGCCAACTCCGGCGGCGCCTGGGACAACGCCAAGAAGCTGGTCGAGGACGGGCTGCACGGCGGCAAGGGCTCGGAGGCGCACGCGGCGACCGTCGTCGGCGACACCGTCGGCGACCCGTTCAAGGACACCGCGGGCCCGGCCATCGACCCGCTGATCAAGGTGATGAACCTGGTCTCGCTGCTGATCGCGACCAGCGTGGTCAGGTACAGCAGCAACACCGGGCTGCGGGTCGGGGTGGCGCTGGCCGCGGTGATCATCGTGGTCGCCGCGATCGTGGTCGCGAAGCGCCGCTCCGCGAGCATGGGCGAGGCGGCGCCGGCGGCCGCCGCGGCCGCCGGCGCGGTCTCACCCGCGGCCGAGGGCGCGCAGGCCGCGGCCGGCGGCCCCGGGGATCAGCCCGCCGGCGGCGCGCCGGTGCCGGAGCCGGACCGGGAGGCGGCCGCCGAGCGATCCGAGTGACGGTGCCGATCGCGAGGCCCGCGGGCACCTGGGGGCGGGCTGGCGGAGCCAGCACAGGCCCGCAGCCGCGCAGGCGTAGCGGCTGGGGGCAACGCGGCGGGCTAGCGGGGGGTTCGCCCGCCGGGTCCGGGGGGGCGGAACCCGGCGGGTCCTGGGGGGTCGAGCTCATCGGGTCCGGAGGGGCGGAACCCCGGTGCGGGGGCAGAGCCGTCCTCCCTGGGCCAGCACAGCGCGTCGTCGCTGGAGATGCCGAGCAGGTACAAGATCGCGTCCAGGTAGGGGACGCTCAGCGAGGCGTCGGCGGCGTCGCGGACCGCGGGCCTGGCGTTGAACGCGATGCCCAGCCCGGCGGCGGCGATCATGTCCAGGTCGTTGGCGCCGTCGCCGACCGCGACCGTCTGCGACAGCGGCACCCCGGCGTCGGCGGCGAAGCCGCGCAGCGCGTCCGCCTTCCCGGCCCGGTCGATCACCGGGCCGGCCAGCCGCCCGGTCAGCTTCCCGGCGGCGATCTCGAGCCGGTTGGCCGCCACGTAGCCGATGCCGAGCTCGGCGGCCAGCGGGCCGATCACCTGGATGAAGCCGCCGCTGACGATCCCGGACCGGTAGCCGAGCCCGTCCAGGGTCCTGATCAGCGTGCGGGCTCCCGCGGTGAGCCGCAGGCCGCGCCGCACGTCGTCGAGCGCCGCGGCGTCCAGGCCGGCCAGCAGCGCCACCCGCTCGCGCAGCGAGGCGGCGAAGTCCAGTTCGCCCCGCATCGCGGCCGCGGTGACCTTGGCCACCTCCGCGCCGCGGCCCGCCCGCTCCGCGAGCAGGTCGATCACCTCGTCCTGGACGAGGGTGGAGTCCACGTCCAGCACGACCAGCCGCATCGCCCGGCGGTGCAGGCCGCCGCGCTGCACCGCCGCGTCGATGCCGTGGTCGGCGGCCGCGCGGGCCAGGTCGGCGCGCAGCAGCGCCGGGTCCCCCCCGGAGACGTCCATCTCGATGCAGGTCACCGGATGCTGCGCCAGCCGGCCGATCCTGTCGATGTTCGCCCCGGCGGCGGCGATCCGGCCGGCGATCGCGGCGACCGCGGCGGGGGCCAGCGGGCTGCCGAGCAGGGTGACGTGCAGCCGCCCGCCGGCCGGCCCGCTGTCGCCGGAGCCCAGGGTCATCTCGGCATCCAGGCCCAGCTCGGCGGCCAGCGCGGTCACCGCGGCGTGGATGCCGGTCAGGTCCGGCGGGCCGTCGCAGCCCAGCAGCACGCCGAGCACCAGCCTGCCGCGGATCACCACCTGCTCGACGTCCAGCACCGACAGCCGGTGCCCGGCGAGCGCGACGAACAGCCGTGACGTCACGCCCGGCCGGTCCCGGCCGGTCAGCGTGATGAGCAGGGTCGTCCGCGGCGCAGTCATCGCGGGCGCCAGGCTACCCGAGCGCTCCCGGCTACGGCAGCAGCAGGTGCACGTCGCCGAACTCGTGCCACAGGTACCCGGACCCGATCGCGGCCCGATAGCACCGGCCGAGCAGTTCGCCGTCCGCGAACGCGGCCAGCATGCGCAGGTGCGACGAGCGCGGCTCGTGCAGCCCGGTGAGCAGGCCGTCGACGGCCCTGACCCCAGTGGCCGGGGTGACCACGTGCGACGTCCACCCCGCCGCCGGCCGCACCGAGCCGTCCGGCCGCGCGGCCGTCTCCAGCGCGCGGACCACGGTGGTGCCCGCGGCGATGACCCGCCCGCCGTGCGCCCGGGCATGATTGACCAAACGAGCCGTGGCGGGAGGGACGTCATAGGGTTCCGGGTACGGGTCCTCGCCGGCCTCGAGCGAGGACACCCCGGCGTGCAGGGTCACCGGCGCGATCAGCACGCCGCGCGCCACCAGCGCGGTGACCACCTCGGCGGTGAACGGCCTGCTGGCGCTGGGCATCTCCGCGCTGCCCGGGCGCGCCGCGAACACCGTCTGGTACTGCGCCAGCGGCCACTCGCGCGGCACGTGGGAGTACCTGATCGGGACGCCGTGCCGCAGCAGGTACGGCAGCACCGCCACCGACAGCCTGGCCCGCCAAAGCCTGGCCGTCGCCCTGCGCTCCAGGGTGAGCAGCGCCCCGGACGGCAGGCCGATGATCTGGCCGGGAAACCCACGGCCGTTCGGCATGAACGTCTTTCCCTGCGCCCGGCGCAGCTCCACCAGCCACGCACCGTCGGGCAGCGGCGTGGAGAAGTGCACCGCCAGCGCGCCGCCGGGCACGCGGACCCGCGCGGGCAGCGTCGCGGTGTCGTTGACGACGAGCAGGTCGCCGGGCAGCAGCAGGCCGGGCAGGTCGCGGAACGCGCGCTGGCTGATCTCCCCGCACCGGCGCCGGCTGACCAGCATCCGCACGCCGTCCCGCGGCACGCCGCGCGCCTCCGGCGGCTCGTGCGCCTCGAGCTCGGCGGGCAGCGCGAAGCCGGCGATCACGGGCGCGCCGGCAGCAGGTGGGCGGCGCGGTACCGGCCGTTCGGCAGCCGCTGCGTGACGAGCCTGACGAACGCGGGCACCACCGCGGCCGGCGGCGGCCGGTCCGAGATGTCCTCGCCGGGGAAGGCCCGCTGGTGCATGTCGGTGCGCAGGTCGCCGGGATCGACCCACCACACCCGGATCGCGACCTCCTCGGCCGCCAGCACGCTCGACACCTGCTCCAGCGCCGCCTTGGCGGCGCCGTAGCCGCCCCAGCCCGCGTAGGCCTCCACCGCCGCGTCCGAGGTGATGTTCAGCACCGCGCCGCCGCGCTCGCGCAGCATCGGCAGCACCAGCTGGGCCAGCGCCAGCGGCGCGATCACGTTCACCTCAAACGCGGCGCGCAGCTGGGCGAGCGGGTAGTCGGCGAGCGCGGGCAGCGGGCTGGCGCCCAGCGTGCCGGCGTTGTTGACCAGCAGGTCAAGGCCGCCCGCCGCGGCGGCCGCCTCCCGCAGCGCGGCGCGGTGCGCCGGGTCGGCGACGTCGCCGGGGACGGCGGCGACGACGGCACCCGGCACGCTCGCGGTGATCTCGCGGGCCGCCGCGCCCAGCGCCGCGCCGTCCCTGGCGTCGATGATCAGGGCGTAGCCCTCGCGGGCCAGGCCGGCGGCCAGCGCCCGGCCGAGCCCGCGGGAGGCCCCCGTGACCAGAGCTACCTGGGTGTTCATACCGGGAACGCTAGGCGGCGGCGCCGCCGCGCGCATCGGTCCCCGGCCCGGGCGGGACCCGGCCGATGGTCCTAGGACCGCCGCCCGATGCGGGCCGGGCGGCGGCCCGGCTAACGTCGGGTACATGAGCGAGGGGCTCGGCGAGCTCTACCAGGTGAGCCAGGCGGTGCTCTCGGTCACCCGGCAGATGTCGGTCCGTGACGTGCTGCAGGTGATCGTGCGGTCCGCCCGGTCGCTGGTCGGCGCGCGCTACGCGGCGCTCGGGGTGCCGGACGAGGGGAACTCGTTCGCCGAGTTCGTGGTGGACGGCATCAGCCCCGCCGAGCAGGCCGCGATCGGTCCGCTGCCGCGCCGGCACGGCATGCTGGCCGTGCTGCTCAACGAGGGCAAGCCGGAGCGGCTGGCCGACATCAGCGCCGATGCCAGGTTCGAGGGCTGGCCCGCCGCCCACCCGCGGATGACGCACTTCCTCGGCGTCCCGGTGCGCGACGGCGACCGGGTGCTCGGCATCATCTTCGCCGCCAACAAGGTCTCCGCGGCGGCGGCCGGCCGCGGGTTCACCGAACGCGACGAGACGATCCTCTCCCTGTTCGCGGCGCACGCCGCGATCGCGCTGACCAACGCCAGGCTGTACGAGCACAGCAGGGAGCTCTCGGTGATGCAGGAGCGCTCCAGGCTCGCCAGGGACCTGCACGACGCGGTCACGCAGAAGCTGCTGGCGATCAGGGCGCACGCCAGGGCCGCCGCCGTGCTCGCCGCCAGGGGCCCGGCCGAGGCGGACCGGGTGCGCGCCGAGATCGAGGTGGTCGGCGAGCTCGGCGCCGAGGCCCACGCCGAGCTGCGCGCGGCGATCGACGGGCTGGCGCCGCCCGACCTGGCCGCCGCGGGGCTGGCCGAGTCCATCCGCAGGTACGCGGCGCTGGCCGGGCGGGCGCACGGCATCCCGGTCACGGTCACCGCGGCCGGGCTGCCCGCGCTCGGCCCGCGCGCGGAGCTCGCGGTGTACCGGGTGGCGCAGGAGGCGCTGCACAACGCGCTGCGGCACTCCGGCGCTGGCCAGGTGCGGGTGTCGCTGTCGCGGGCCGGCCGCCAGGTCGTCCTCGAGGTGGCCGACGACGGGCACGGGTTCGGCGGCGCAGCCCGGCCCGGCGGCCTCGGCCTGGCCTCGATGCGGGACCGCGCTGCTGCGGTGGGCGGCACGCTGGCCATCCGGCCCGGCGAGCCGGGGACGCTGGTGCGGATGACCGTCCCGGTCGCCGGAGGCCAGCGGTGAGCCGGCCCATCTCGGTGCTGATCGTCGACGACCACCCGGTGGTCAGGCGCGGCCTGCGCGCGCTGCTGGAGGTGCAGGACGGGCTGGAGGTGGCGGGCGAGGCCGGCGACGGCAGCGCCGCGCTCGCGCTGGCCGCCGAGCGCGAGCCGGACGTGATCCTGCTCGACCTGAAGCTGCCCGGCATGGACGGCGTCGCGGTGCTGCGGGAGCTTGCCGCGCGCGGCGGCCGGTCCCGCGCGCTGGTGCTCACCAGCGCCACCGACCCTGCCTCGGCCAGCCTGGCGATGCGCGCGGGCGCCGCGGGCGTGGTTTACAAGGACGTCGACCCGGACGCGCTGGTCCGGGCGATCCGCGCCGTGCACGACGGGAACCTGCTGCTGGCGCCGGAGGCGGCGGGCGCGCTGGTGCGCGCGGCCGCCGGCGACGCGCGGCTGCGCTCGCTGACCGGCCGCGAGCGCCAGGTGCTCGCGGAACTGGCCAGGGGCCGGTCCAACCGGGAGATCGCGCGCGCGCTCGGCGTCGCGGAGAAGACGGTGAAGGCGCACGTCAGCTCGGTGCTCGCCAAGCTCGGCGTCCAGGACCGCACCCAGGCGGCGCTGGTGGCGGTGCGGCACCAGCGGGACTAGCTCCGGCCAGCCGATCCGGCAGGTCGGCTGGGACGTGCCGGGCGCGGTGGCATAGGTTCGGTCTCGGCAGCCATCCGAGCCGAGGGAGGAAGCCCATGTCCGACGAGGTGCTGCGGCTGCGCGGCGTCGAGGTGCGGCGTGACGCGGCGGTGCTGCTGCGCAACGTGGACTGGACCGCGCACGAGAACGAGCGGTGGATCCTGATCGGCCCGAACGGCGCGGGCAAGACCACCCTGCTCCAGGTGGCGGCCACGGCGATGTTCCCCTCCTCGGGCACGGTGGAGGTGCTCGGCGAGCGGCTCGGCGACGTCGACGTCTTCGACCTGCGGCCGCGGATCGGGCTGACCAGCGCCGCGGTCGCCGATCAGGTGCCGCCCGGGGAGAAGGTCATCGACCTGGTGCTGACCGCCTCCTATGCCATCGTGGGCCGGTGGCGGGAGGAATACGACTCCGCGGACGTGACCCGCGCCGTGGAACTGCTCGACGCGCTGGGCTGCGCGCACCTGATCAGGCGCAGGTTCGCCACCTTGTCGGAGGGAGAGCGCAAGCGGGTCCAGATCGCCAGGGCGCTGATGCCGGACCCGGAGCTGCTGCTGCTCGACGAGCCGGCCGCGGGCCTGGACCTCGGCGGCCGGGAGGACCTACTGCGCCGGCTGACCGTGCTGGCCCGCGACCCGAAGGCGCCGATGATCGTGCTGGTCACCCACCACGTGGAGGAGGTGCCCGACGGCTTCACCCACGCCATGCTGCTGCGCAAGGGGTCGGTGCTGGCGGCCGGGCCGATCGGGGAGGTCTTCACCGAGCGGAACCTGTCCCGGTGCTTCGGCGTCCAGCTGCAGGTCGAGCACAGGCAGTCACGCTGGACCGCGCGGGCCCGCACTGGCTGAAACCGTCCTGCGGCTATACCGTGGCAAAGAGGACCGGAAACCCCGGTCGGTGGAGTCTGCCATGAACGCCGTGGTCCTGACCGTCTTGCTGGTCGTGTTCGTCGCCCTGGTCATCCTGGCGGTCAGCAGGTCCATCCGCATCGTGCCGCAGGCGAGGGCGGGAATCGTCGAGCGGTTCGGCAGGTACCACCGGACGCTGTACCCGGGCCTGAACGTCGTGACGCCGTTCGTCGACCGGCTGCTCCCGCTCGTCGACCTGCGCGAGCGGGTGGTCAGCTTCCCGCCGCAGCCGGTGATCACCAGGGACAACCTGGTGGTGAACATCGACACCGTCATCTATTTCCAGGTCACCGACCCGCGGGCGGCCACCTACGAGATCGCCGACTACATCATCGGCGTCGAGCAGCTGACCGTGACCACCCTGCGCAACGTGGTCGGCGGGATGGACCTGGAGACCACGCTGACCTCACGGGACCAGATCAACACCGAGCTGCGCCGCGAGCTCGACGAGGCGACGGGCAAGTGGGGGCTGCGGGTCGGCAGGGTGGAGCTGCGGGCCATCGATCCCCCGGCGAGCATCCAGGACTCGATGGAGAAGCAGATGCGCGCCGAGCGGGACAAGCGCGCCGCGGTGCTGTCCGCCGAGGGCTCCAAGCAGTCGGCGATCCTGACCGCGGAGGGCGAGCGCCAGGCGGCGGTGCTGCGCGCCAGCGGCGAATCGGAGGCGACGGTGCTGCGGGCGGAGGCCGAGGCCAAGGCGCAGGCGGCGCGGGCCAGGGGGCAGGCCGAGGCGATCACCACGGTGTTCCGCGCCATCCACGACGGCAACCCGGACCAGCGGCTGCTGGCCTACCAGTACATGCAGATGCTGCCGCAGATCGCGCAGGGCGACGCGAACAAGGTGTGGATCGTGCCGAGCGAGATCTCCAAGGCGCTCGAGGGCATCGGGAGCCTGCTCGGCGCCGGCCGCGCCCAGTCGCCGGCCGGCCCGGCGGCGGCGCCCGCCGCGGCGGTGCCCGCCCCGGCCTCGCCGGCCTCGCCGGCCGCGCCGGTCACGGCGTCACGGCCTGGGCCGGACCTCGACCCGGCCGCCGGTCACCCGGGTCTCGAAGGATGGCTGGCGGGCGGTGGCGGGCCCGTGCACGACGGCGCCGTCGGCGATCACGAAGGTGGACCCGTGCCAGGGGCAGCTGATGCAGGCGGCGCCGCGCTCAACGACGACCCTGCCCTGGTGCAGCGGCCCGCCGAGGTGCGAGCACCGGTCTGACAGCACGCTCACCTCGCCGCCGGCCCGGTACACCAGCAGCGACAGGTAGCCGAGCTGGCGGCGCACCGGCCGGCCGTCCGGCAGGCCGCCCAGGTCGCACAGGTCATGCCAGCCGAGCCCGGCCAGGTGGCTGACCTGATCGGCGTGCGACGTGCCGGCGCCGAGCCGTTTCGCGAGGTGCCCGCCCAGGTAGGATCCCACGCTCGCCATGGCGAGCCCGGACGCGGACAGCACCCGGCCCGGCCGCCGCCGGCCGCCGGCCCGCGCCGCCAGCGAGCCGAGGAACAACGCTGCGGCGCTGGCCTGGCAGATCGCGTGCGCGAGGCCGACCCGCTGCTGGTTGGTGTGCAGCGCCGACCAGTCGGCAAGCCCGGTCGCCGCCGCCGGCGCGGCCGCCGCGATCCCGGCGGCGATCAGCACCCGGGAGGCCGGGCCGGTGCCGCGGAACAGGTCCAGCAGGACCGCCGAGGTCCAGCAGCCGAGGGGCAGCCGGACCAGTGCCGGGTGCACCGGCTGGCCGAACGGGACGCCGTGCAGGGCGTCGGTCCGCGGGCCGGCGGGCAGCGCCCGCACGACGGTGCCGGACAGCCCGCGGACCACGGGGTCGAGCGCGCGGGCGCGCTCGATGCGCTCGGCGAGGGCCGCCGGGCGCAGTGGCCAGGGTGCCTTGCGGGCCTTGCCCGCCCGCCGGGTGGTGCTAGGGGATGGCCGCACGCATAATGCCTACCCGCGGCGGCGGGGGGCCTATCGCGCCGTCCGGTCACAAACCGGGAGACAAGGATCCCCGGGCGGCCCGGCGGGTCGCGGGCTAGCCGTCGGCGGCCGCGATGGCGGCGTCGACCTCGGCCTTGCGCGCGGAGAATTCGGCGGCGTGCTCCCGCTCGATGCGCTCGGCGATGTCCTCGTCGGCGCGCATCAGGGCCTCCAGGTCGGTCCCGGCGGCGTCGAGCACGCCGAGATCCGCGTAGGCGCGCCGGACCTTGTCGCCCCACAGGCCGATGTCCTTCACGCACGGCACGATCCGGCTGAACAGCAGCGCGCGGAACGCCTGCTGCACCGGGGAGTGCTCGGTGAACTCCAGGCACTCGGCGACGTCGAAGCCGAGCCGCTCCCAGACCTCCTGGGCGCGGAACCTGTTCCGCATCAGGTAGCAGCCCTCGACGACGAACTCCTCGCGGTCGGCCCGCTCGGCGGCGGTCAGCTGCGCGTAGTAGTCGCGCAGCGCCAGCCGCCCGAACGCGACGTGCCGCGCCTCGTCCTGCATGACGTACGCCAGCAGCTGTTTCACCAGCGGATTCGCGGTGATGTCGCGGTGCACGCCGAACGCCGCCAGCGCCAGGCCCTCGATCAGCACCTGCATGCCGAGGTAGGGCATGTCCCAGCGGGAGTCGCTCAGCGCGTCGGCCAGCAGCTTGGCCAGGTCGGCGTTGACCGGGTAGTACATGCCGATCTTGTCCCGGATGAACCGCTGGTACAGCTCGACGTGCCTGGCCTCGTCCATCGCCTGGGTGGCCGCGTAGAACTTGGAGTCCATGTCCGGCACCGACTCCACGATCCGGGCGGCCACGGTCAGCGCGCCCTGCTCGCCGTGCAGGAACTGGCTGAACAGCCAGGATCCCAGGTGCTGGCCGAGCTCGTCCCGTTCGGCCTGCGACAGCGCCTCCCACTGCCGTGACCCGTAGATCGGGCAGAACTCGTCGGAGGTCTCCATCACGTTTGCCGGGTTGACCGGCAGCGACCAGTCGATCCGCTTGGTGGCGTCCCACTGCTTGTCCTTGCCGCGCTGGTACAGGTCGAGCAGCCGCTGCCGCCCGTCGTCGTACTCCCAGGAGAACCGCGCGGCGCCGGTCGCCGGCACGTCCCAGGTGCCGGGCGGGACCGGCACGGTATACAGGTCGTAGGTGCTCACGCGGGCCTCCTCGGCGTCACGGAACGGTAGCCCGTCTCCTCCTATTACTACTCAGTAGGTTCGGGCTGCGCAACAGGGCGAGCCGGGAAATCACGGCCGCGCCCGCACGGCACCTCACTCGCCGGCGCGGCACCTCACTCGCCGGCCCGGGGCTTGGTGCCCACGCCAGGGACGACGAGCTCGTAGGCCGGGTTGATCATCAGCGGGGCGCCGTCCCTGATGCCGACCGTGCCGCGGAACCTGACCCTGGACCCGCACATCAGGCCCGGGATCTTGGACCGGCCGTAGAACATCGCGGTCAGGTCTCCGGTGGAGTCGGAGATCTCGGCGACGAGCACGGAGTTCTGCTCCACCGGCCGGATCTCCAGCACGCGCACCCGGCCCTCCACGGTGGCCCGGCCCGGCTGGCGAATCGAGCCGATCGGGGTGACGCCCGGCGGAGGAGCGGGCCGGCCGTACCCGCCGGCCCCGGGCAGCGGCTCGGACTGCCCGCCGGAACCGCCGGACCGCCGGCCCGCGGCGGCCGGCGCCTTTGGCCCGGCGGCCTGGTCGTGCGGCGCGGGCCGGGGCTCGGCCGCGGTGGCGGCGGCCGCCGCCGCCGTGTCCCGCTGCTCGGCCGTCGCGGCCGCCGGCCCGCCGGCCGGGGCAGGCGCCGCCTGTCCCGGCTTGCCCTCCCGGGCCGCCTGGCGCGCCTGCAGGACGCGGATCCGTTCCTGCACGTCGAACGGGATGATGGTCGCCGCCGCGTCCGGGATCCGGCTGACCACGCCGGCGATCTTGTCCGCGGTCCGGTCGTGCAGCAGCCTGCCCAGCAGCGGCGAGAAGCTGCGCCGGGGCAGGATCACCGTGACCTGGGTGCCCGGATGCTCGGCCTCCTGGCGGACAAGCTCGGCGGCGGCCCTGGTCACCCGCCGGTCCGGGGTGTCGATGAACTCGAGCGTCACGCTCTTGTCAGGCAGCCAGGCGGCGCGCAACTGCTCCGCCTTCGCGGTGTCGATGACGAAGTGCACCGCGCGCAGTTTGGTGGGCCCCAGGCTCTTGGCGTACCGCAGCGCGGCGACCGTGGACAGGTCGAAGTCGTCCACGAACACCAGGACCACCCGGCGGGCGTAGTTCGGCGGGGTCGCCGCCGCGCCGGAGGCGCGGTGGCGGCCAATGTTCTGCAGCACCTGCGCCTCCTCGCGGTACTCCCGGTTCAGCCGGATCAGCGCGAACACCAGGACCGGGAACAGCACCACGACCAGCCAGGCGCCCTCGGTGAACTTCACCACCGCGAAGATCACCACCACGATCGAGGTGAGCACGCCGGCGGAGAAGTTGATGACCAGCTTGTGCCGCCAGCCTGGCTCCTTGTGCCGGACGTGGAACCTGGCCATGCCGAACCCGGCCATCGAGAACGCGGTGAACACGCCGATCGCGTAGAACGGCACCAGCGCGTTCACGTTGGAGCCCACCGCCGCCATCAGCGCCACCGAGGCCACGGTCAGCACGATGATCCCGTTGGAGAACACCAGCCGCTGGCCGCGCTTGGTCATCCAGCGCGGCAGGAACGAGTCCTCGGCGACGAAGCTGGTCAGGAACGGGAAGCCGTTGAAGCTGGTGTTGCCGCCGGTGTACAAGATCAGCGCGGTGGCCGCCTGCACCACGAAGTACATGAAGTGCCCGGCGTGCCCGAACACCATGTCGGCTTCCTGGGAGATCACGGTCGGCACGCCAAGCTTGTACGGCGCGGCGTGGGTCAGGTGCGCCAGCCAGGAGATCCCGGCCACCAGCGTGCCCAGGATGAGCGCCTCCATCACCAGGACCCGGCGGGCGTTGATGCCCTCCGGGGGCCGGAACGCGCTGACCGCGTTCGAGACCGCCTCGATGCCGGTGAGGGAGGAACCGCCGTTGGCAAACGACTTCAGCAACGTGTAGATGACCACCGCGGCCGCCACCCCGGCGGTTCCGCCGCCGACCGAGTACAGGCCGTGCAGCGCGTGCACGTTCTGCCGGGGCAGGGTGCCCAGCGCCGCCCGCACCAGCCCCACGGCGATCATCGCGATGACCGCCCCGGAGAACAGGTAGGTCGGCAGCGCGAACATCCGGCCCGCCTCGCGGATGCCGCGCAGGTTGCCGAAGCACATCAGCAGGATCACGCCGATCGAGATCGGCGTCACGTACGGCGTCAGCGCCGGGGCCGCCGAGGCGACCGCCGCGGTCCCCGCCGCGATCTGCACGTCCACGGTGACGACGTAGTCGATCAGCAGCGCCACCGCCGCGACCTGCGCGATGCGCGGGCCGAAGTTCTCCCTGGCGACCACGTACGACCCGCCGGCCCGGGTGTAGATGGTGACCACCTCGCGGTAGGACAGCACCACCAGCAGCATCACGAACAGGATCACCCCGGTCATCGGCAGGATCACCGCGAACGCGGCCACGCCGAACAGCGGCAGCAGCTCGATCAGCATCTCCTCGGTGCCGTAGGCCGAGGACGAGATGCCGTCCGGGGACAGCACGCCGAGGGCGAGCGTCTTCGACAGCCGCTGCTCGCGCAGCTCGGCGTTGACCATCGGCGGGCCGAGCAGCCGGCGCTTGGCCGTGTACCAGAAGCTCTCCGGCAGGTCGCGGCCCTGCCCGGCGTCCGGCCGGCCGCCCGTCTTAGCTACCGTCACCAGGCATCCCGCGCGGTCGCGGCGCTGCATCGGCGATCATGTCACCGACGCTATTCGGGCGCCCGGCGCGCCGCCGTATGGGTTCCGTTAAGCTTCGCCGCCGGCGCGTTAAGGTTCCGTCAAGATCGGCGATATCGCCTGGAACCGGGGCTGAAATAGCAAGGGATGACACTCGGCCTCGGACAGCGCGCGATGCCGGCGCCGTATGCGCTGCCGGCCGGCTTCGCCATGTTCCTTGCCGTCGGCACGGTGGCCGCCGCGCTGCACGGCCGCCTTCCGGCGGCCGGGGTGCTGATCGCCTGCGCGGTCATCGCCGGCTCCGTGTCGTTCATCGCCCAGCCGGCCGCCGCGGTGCTGCTGGCCGGCACCGGCTGGCTGACCGCCGTGGGGTTCTCCCGGCCGCCGTACGCGCAGCTGCGGCCGACGGGACCGGCCGCGGCGCACGCGGCCGTCGTCGTCGGCGCGGCCGCGCTGGCCGGAGCCTGCCTTGGCCTCGTGTTCCGCTGGTCCTGGCGACGGCTCACACTGGTAAGCATGGGTACGTATCCGGGCATGCGCGCCAGCCGCGCCAGCGCCACCCGCGCCCGGCCCGGCCAGGCGGCGCCGGACGCCGAGCCTGGCGGCGCGGCGGACTGGGCCGGCGGCATCGACCCGCGCCGCCGCCTCGCCGGCCTCGTGCTGGCCGCAGCCGTGCTCCCGCTGCTCACCACGGCGCTCGCCGCCGCGCGGCCGCGGCTGGACCTCGCCGACGACTTGCTCATCTACCTGGTCGCGGTGGTGACGATCACGGTCGTCGGCGGCTTCTGGCCGGCGGTGCTGGCCGCCGTGGCATCCAGCCTCCTGCTGAACTGGTTCTTCACCGAGCCGATCCACACCTTCACCATCCAGCAGCCGCGGAACCTGCTGGCGCTGCTGCTCTTCGTCACGGTCGCGGTCGCGGTCAGCAGCGTCGTCCACCTCGCCGCCCGGCGCTCGGTCCAGGCCGCGCGGGCCCGGGAAGAGGCGGCGTCGCTGCTCGAGCTGGCGCAGACCGTCCTTGGCGGCGCCGACTCGCCCGCGGCCGTCCTCGACCACCTGACCAGGACCCACGGCGGCCAGGCCGAACTGCAGGAACGAGTGGCCGGCCGGTGGGTCCGTGCGGCGTCCAGCGGCGTCGACGGCAGCCTGCCGGCCGCCTCGCGCATCGACGTCCGCGGCGACCTGACGCTGCTGGTCACCGGCCAGGCGGCCTCGGCCACCCCGGCGCTGCTGGCCGGCTACGCCGCCCAGGCGGCGGCCGCGCTGGACAGGGAGCGGCTGCGCACCCAGGCGGCCCAGGCCGAGGCGCTCGCCGAGGGGAACAGGATGCGGACGGCGCTGCTCGCCGCCGTCAGCCACGACCTGCGCACCCCGCTGGCGTCGATCAAGGCGAGCGTCAGCAGCCTGCGGCAGACCGACGTGCAGTGGTCCGCCGCGGACCAGGCCGACCTGCTGGCCACGATCGAGCAGAACGCCGACCGGCTGGACGCGCTCATCGGCAACCTGCTCGACATGAGCCGCCTGCACACCGGGTCGCTGCAGCCGTTCCTGCGCCCCACCGCGATCGACGAGGTGGCGCCGGTCGCCCTGCTCGGGCTGGACGAGTCCGCCCGGCTCCAGATCGCCGTCCCCGAGGGCTTCCCGCTGGTGCTCGCCGACCCGGGCCTGCTGGAGCGGGTGCTGGCGAACCTGTTCTCCAACGCGCTGCGGTACTCCCCGCCGTCGTGCCCGCCCGAGCTGCACGCGCAGCTTCTCGACGGCGTGGTGGAGCTCGAGGTCGTCGATCACGGCAAGGGCGTGCCCGACGGGCAGAAGGAGCGCATCTTCGAGCCGTTCTCCCAGGTCGGCGACCGCCACCCGGGCGTGGGCCTCGGTCTCGCCGTGGCCAAGGGCTTCGCCGAGGCCATGGGCGGGACCATCACCGCGGCGGACACGCCCGGCGGCGGGCTCACGGTCCGGGTGACGCTGCCGGTGGCAAGCGGGGACAAGTCCGCGCTCGGCACCGCATCATGACCAGGGTGCTCGTCGTCGACGACGAGCCGTCGATCCTGCGCGCGCTGCGGATCAACCTCACCGCCCGCCGGTACCAGGTCAGCACCGCCATCGACGGCGCCACCGGGCTGGCCGCGGTGGCCAGGGAGCGGCCGGACGTGATAATCCTGGACCTGGGGCTGCCGGACATGGACGGCACCGAGGTGATCCACGGCGTCCGCGGCTGGACGTCCATCCCGATCATCGTGCTGTCCGCCTGGGGCCAGGAGAGCCAGAAGGTGGCCGCGCTCGACGCCGGCGCCGACGACTACGTGACCAAGCCGTTCGGCATGGACGAGCTGCTGGCGCGGCTGCGCGCCGCCGTCCGCCGCGCCGCGCCCGCCCCGGACGAGCCGGTGGTGAAGACCGGGGACTTCAGCGTCGACCTGGCCGCCAAGCGGGTCATCCGGGCCGACGGCACCGACGTCCGGCTGACGCCCACGGAGTGGCAGCTGCTGGAGATCCTGGTGCGCAACAGCGGCCGCCTGGTGACGCAGCGGCAGCTTCTGCGCGAGGTATGGGGACCGGCGTACGAGACGGAAAGCAACTATGTCCGCGTCTACCTGGCCCAGCTCCGCCGCAAGCTGGAGCCGGAGCCGTCCCGGCCGAGGTACCTGCTGACCGAGTCCGGCATGGGCTACCGGTTCACTCCGTGACCCCTGCGGGGCGAGGCGGGCGCGCTATACCGCCGGGAACAGCAGCTCGTAGGCGGGATTGGTCATGACTGGGTGACCGTCGGCGCGGATGCCGACCGGCCCGCGGAAGCGGATCCTGGCGCCGCATACGATGCCCGGGATGTGCGAGCGGCCGTAGAACAGCGCGGTCAGCTCGCCGGTACCGTCGGAGATCTCGCAGGCGAGCACCGAGTTCCGCTGCACCGGCCTGATCTCGACGACACGGACCCGGCCTTCGACGACCGCCTTGCCCGGCTCGGTCAGCGAGGCGATCGGCGCGACGTTCCCCGCCGCCTGCCGCACGCCCGGCACCGCTGCCGCCTTGCCGCGGCGGGTGCCGTCGGCTCCGGCCCGTTCCCCGGCCCCGGCCCGTTCCCCGGCCCCGGCCCGTTCCCCGGCCCCGGCCCGTTCCCCGGCCTGCGGCCGGCCATCCGACCGCGCCTGCTCCGCCTGTGTCGGCTGCGGGCCCGCGCTGTGCTCGGCCGCCACCTTGGCCTCGTCCAGGCGGACCTGCCGGCCGGCGGTGTCGCCGGCGGTCCTGGCGCGGGCCGCGGCCTGGCGTGCCTGCAGCACCCGCACCCGGCTCTCCACGTCGTAGGGGACGATGGTGGCCGCCGACCGCGGGATGCGGCTGACGACCGCGGCGATCTTGTCCGCGGTGCGGTCGTGCAGCAGCCTGCCGAGCAGCGCGGAATAGCTGCGCCTGGGCAGCACGACCGTGACGTGGGTCTCCGGGTCGGCCGTCTCGCGCTCGACAAGCTCGGCTGCCGCCCTGGTGAGCCTGCGGTCCGAGACGTCGACGAAGTCCAGCGGCACGCCGCGGTCGGCGCGGGTCCACTTCTCCCTCAGCTTCTCCGCGGCGACGTTGTCGATGACGAAGTGCACCGCGCGGATCGTGGTGGGCCCCAGGCTGCGCGCATAGCGCAGCGCGGCCAGGGTGGCCAGGTCGAAGCTGCCCACGAAGACGAACACGGTGCGCCGGGCGTAGTGCGGCGGCGGCGGCGGCTGCCGGTCGCTCAGCGCCTCCAGCACCTCGGCTTCGGCGCGGTACTCGGAGTTGAGCCGGATCAGCGCTGGAACCAGGACGACGAACAGCACGACCACCAGCCAGGCGCCCTCGGTGAACTTCACGATCGCGAAGATCGCCACCACGACCGCGGTCAGCACGCCGGCCGAGAAGTTGATGACCAGCCGGCGCCGCCAGCCGGGCTCCTTGTGCCTGCTGTGGTATCTCGCCATGCCGAAGCCGGCCATGGAGAAGGCGGTGAACACGCCGATGGCGTACAGCGGCACCAGGTTGTTGACGTTCGCGTCCTTGATGATGATCAACGCGCCCGAGACGATGGCCAGCAGGATGATCGCGTTGGAGAACACCAGCCGGTGGCCGCGCTTGAGCAGCCACCGCGGCAGGAACGAGTCGCCGGCGACGTAGCTGGCCAGGAACGGGAAGCCGTTGAAGCTGGTGTTGCCGCCGGTGTAGAGGATCAGCGCGGTCGCCGCCTGGACCAGGAAGAACAGCGCCTGGCCGATGGCCGTGTGCCCGAAGACGAGCTGGGCCTCCTGCGCCAGCACGGTCGGGTAGCCGCTGACCCGGGGCGTGGCGTGCGTCGCGTGCGCCAGCCAGGAGATGCCGGCCACCAGCGCGCCGAGGATGACTCCCTCGGTAACCAGCACCTGGCGGGCGTTACGTCCCTCCGGCGGCCGGAAGGCGCCGACGGCGTCGGACACCGCCTCGATGCCGGTCAGCGACGCGCCGCCGTTGGCGAACGCGCGGAGGAAGGTGAAGATCGTGGCGCCGAGCACCAGGCTCGGCGTCCCGTGAGGCGGGAAGTAGGTTCCGTGCAGCGCGTGCACGTTCTGCTGGTGCAGGGTCCCCGCGGCCTCCCGGACCAGGCCCACGATGATCATCAGGATCACCGAGCCGGCGAACAGGTAGGTCGGCACCGCGAACGACCGTCCGGCTTCCCGGATGCCCCGGAGGTTGCCGTAGCACATGACCAGGACGATGGCGACGCAGATCTCCACCTTGTACGCGCCGACCGCCGGGAAGGCCGAGGCGATGGCCGCCGTGCCCGCCGAGATCTGCACGGCAACCGTCACGATGTAGTCGATGAGCAGCGCGACCGCGCACACCTGGGCGATCCGCGGGCCAAAGTTCTGCCTGGCCACCACGTACGAGCCGCCCGGCCTGATGTACACCATGACGACCTCGCGGTAGGACAGCACCACGAGGACCATGACCAGGAGGATCACCAGCGTCATGGGGAGGATGAGGGTGAACGCCGCCAGGCCGAAGTACGGCAGCAGTTCGATGAGGATCTCCTCGGTGCCGTACGCGGACGACGAGATCCCGTCCGGCGACAGCACGCCCAGCGCGAGCGGCTTGGACAGCCGCTGCTCGCCGAGCGCCTGGTTCACCAGCGGCGGCCCGAGCAGCCGCCGCTTGGCCGTGTACCAGAAGCTGTCTGGCAGGCCCCCGCTGCGCTCAAGCAGGCTTCCCGCCTTCCGCGTGGCCACTGATCTGCGCCTTTCATTCCGGCATGTGTCTGTTCTGGCGCCAGAGACTTCTTACCACCGCAACCGGCCTTGGCGTAAACCGGCGGCCGCGTCCGACGGCGTGGGTCGTCGTGGCCTGCATGGGAAGGACTACCCCGTACACCGGCCGTTCACCCGCCCGTGCCAGGCTTGCGGCGGACCGGCATAGTGATAACTCCAGGCTGGCTGGGCAGGAGGCCAGCGTCCGAGGGAACATGAGGCTCGCCATGACCACGACACCGCCGCAGGGCGCCGCCGGGCCGAGCGCCGCCGCGGGCGACAGGGCCACGCTGCGCCTGTCGCGGCTGCTGAAGAGGGCGATAGCCGACAGCGGCGGCGAGTCGCTGGGCCGGCTGTCGGACGTCATCGTCCGGCTGCGCGGGCCCGACTACCCGCTGGTGACCGGGATCGTGGCCGCGGTCGGCGGGCGCGAGATCTTCGTGCCCATCGACCAGGTCATCAGCTTCGACGAGGACCCGATCCGGCTGTCCAGCGCACGGCTGTCGCTGCGCCACTTCGAGCGCCGGGAGGGAGAGGTGCTGCTGCGCGCCGACGTGCTCGGCCACCGGCTCATCGACGTGGAGAACGCGCGCCTGCTCCGGGCGGCCGACCTGGAGCTGGCCAGGGACGGCGGGGAACGGGTGCTGTCCGGGGTGGAGACCAGGCGCCGCCCGCGGCGGCTGTTCGGGCTGCTCGGCCCGGGCCGCGACGATGACGGGGGCGCATTCCGCGACTGGCACGACTTCGAATGGCTGATCGGGCACCAGGGCAGCGCGGTGGCGCGCGGGCCGTTCGCGCGGATCCGCAGGCTGAAGCCTGCCCAGATCGCCGACCTGCTGGAGGAGGCGTCCAAGGAGGAGGAGACCGAGATCCTCGATCATGTGCACAAGGACCCCGAACTGGAGGCGGACGTGTTCGAGGAACTCGACGAGGACCTGGCCACCCGGCTGCTCGGCGCGCGCACCGACCGGGAGATCGCGGAGGTGCTGTCCAGGATGCGCGCCGACGACGCGGCGGACGCGGTCGCCGAGCTTCCGCAGCGGCGCAGGCAGCCGGTGCTCGACCTGCTGCCGCCCGGCCAGCGGGCAAAGGTGCTGACGCTGATGGGCTTCAACGCGACCAGCGCCGGCGGGCTGATGGGCATGGACTACATCGCGGTGCCGAGCATGACCAGCGTCCGCAACGCGCTGTCCAGGGTGCGCGAGGCCGCCTCGCTGCAGCCGGAGGCGCTGACCAGCGTGCACGCCGTCGGCGACGACGAGAGCCTGCGCGGCGTGGCCACGCTGGTCACGCTGATCCAGTCCGACCCGGACGCCGCGCTGATCGACGTGTGCGACACCGACCCGGTGCGGGTCGGCCCGGACGCCGACGTCACCGACGTCGCGGTGCTGATGACCGACTACAACCTGATCACCATCCCCGTCGTGGACGACGAGCGCCGCCTGCTCGGCGTGATCACCGTCGATGACGTGCTCGAGATCGCGCTGCCCGAGGACTGGCGGCGCCGGGAGGCCGCGGAGCCGCCGGACGCCCGGCACGGGGACGCCCGGTGAGGCAGGACGGCGAGCGCGCCGGGCCCGGCCGGCCGGCCGCGGCACGGGATCGCCCCCCCGGGGAGACGCTGCGCGGTCCCTCCCGGGATCGCCAGCGGGACGGCCCGGCACGGCCGGGCCGTCCCGCCGCGGTCCTCGACGAGGCGCACCTGGGCGACATCGAGGGCGCGCTCGGCAGGATCAGGATCGGCGAGTACCAGGCGGGCGGGCTGCGGCGCAGGCTGATCACGTTCCTGGCCATCATCGGGCCCGGGCTGATCGTCATGGTGGGCGACAACGACGCCGGCGGCGTGTCCACCTACGCGCAGGCGGGCCAGAACTACGGCTACAGCCTGCTGTGGACGCTGATCCTGCTGATCCCGGTGCTGATCGTCAACCAGGAGATGGTGGTCAGGCTCGGCGCGGTCACCGGCGTGGGCCACGCCCGGCTGATCAACGAGCGGTTCGGCAGGTTCTGGGGCTGGTTCAGCGTCGGCGACCTGTTCCTGCTCAACTTCCTGACCATCGTCACCGAGTTCATCGGCGTCTCGCTGGCCCTGCGGTACTTCGGCGTCAGCCAGTACGTCTCGGTGCCGGTCGCGGCCGCGGTGCTGATCGGGATCACCACGAGCGGCAGCTTCCGCCGCTGGGAGCAGGCGATGTTCTTGTTCATCGCGACGAGCCTGGTCCTCGTCCCGCTCGCGTTCCTGTCCGGCCCGCACTGGGGCCCGATCTTCTACCACCTCGTGGTCCCCGGGGTGCAGGGCGGGGTCAGCTCCACCGCGGTGCTGCTCATCATCGCGATCGTCGGCACCACGGTGGCGCCGTGGCAGCTGTTCTTCCAGCAGTCCAACGTGATCGACAAGCGCATCACGCCCCGGTTCATCTCCTACGAGCGCGCGGACACCGCGTTCGGCGCCTTCGTGGTGGTGGGCGGCGCCGCGGCGATCATGGTGGTGGCCGTGTACGCGGTGCGCGGCACCAACCTGGCCGGCCGCTTCACCGACGCGCTCGGCGTGGCCAACGCGCTGGCCGCCCACGGCCACGCGCTCGGCGGGCTGTTCGCGATCGTGCTGCTCGACGCCAGCATCATCGGCGCCTCGGCGGTCACCCTGTCCACCAGCTACGCGTTCGGCGACGTGTTCGGCATCCGGCACTCGCTGCACCGCAGCTTCTCCGAAGCCAAGCAGTTTTACGCCAGCTACGCGGGGATGATCGCGCTGGCCGCCGCCATCGTCCTCATTCCCGGCACGCCGCTCGGGCTGCTCACCGAGGCGGTGCAGGCGCTGGCCGGGATCCTGCTGCCCAGCGCCAGCACGTTCCTGCTGCTGCTGTGCAACGACCGCGAGGTGCTCGGCCCGTGGATGAACCCGCGGTGGCTCAACGTGCTCGCCACCGTCATCATCGGCGTGCTGCTGGTGCTGTCCGGCACCCTGGTCATCGACACGCTGTTCTCCGGCCTGAACGCGGCGCAGACGGCGGCCTGGCTGGCCGTCGCGCTGACGGGCGGCGCCGCGCTGCTGGGCGGATGGCTGCGGCTGACCCGCGCCCGCCGCCCGCCGCGGCCGCCGCACCCGCGCACCGCGATGACGGAGGCGGAACGGCAGTCCTGGCGCATGCCGCCGCTCGCGCTGCTCAGGCCGGTTCAGTGGTCGGCGGGGACCAAGATGGGCATCCTGGTGCTGCGCGGCTACCTGGTCATCTCCGTGCTGCTGCTCATCGTCAAGGCGGTCCGGCTCGGCGGCGGCTGAGCACCGCGCCGCGTCCGGCCGCCGCGCGGACGCGGCGCCCGGACGCTGTTTACGGAAAGCGCCGTTGCGATCACGAAACGTCGGCTATTCTCACGCTTCGAACCCGATCAATTCCGGAGCGTTAGAGAGGTGCAGTCATGTCTGAACGTCACTGGCGGCGGTCCCTGCCGGCCGCGCTGGCGCTGCTGGCCGCGGCCGGCTGCGGCCACTCCGCCGGGACCCATGCGGGCCCGACGGCGAGGGCCGGGTCCGCCGTCACCGGGGAGGCCGCGCTTTCGGTCGGCCAGCTTCGCAGCGCGCTGCTGGACAGCGTGAGCGGGCAGCGCCCGGCCGCGCCGGCGCAGGCCGGCCAGTACGGGAGCCTGCCGGACGTGCAGGCCAGCAGGCAGACCATGAGCGGCGTCAAGGTCACCCCGGCCCGCTGCGCGCAGGCCACCACGACCGGCTTCAACTCGGCGGCGTTCACGCACGCCCCCGCGTCGGTGGTGACCTTCCGCATCGGCCGCGACGGCGTCTCCGAGGTGCTTGTCTCGGCGTCGCCCCGGCTCGCGGCGACCGCGCTCGGCGCCAGCCTGCCGCCGGGCTGCGCGCACTACCGGGCGACCGTGGACGGCAGGACGTTCAGCTACACGGTGCGGGAGACCCCGGTGACCGGCCTCGCCGACCAGGCGCGGCTGCTGAACGTGAGCGCGGCCGGCTACTCCGCCGTGGACGTCTGGTCGGTGGTCTACCGCGGCAACGGCTTCGTCGGCGCGGTCACCATCGTGGGCCCCGGCGCGTCGGCGCGCGGCGCCGAGCAGCTTGCCAGCGACGCCTACGCCCGCGCCGCCCGCGCGCTCGCCCCGGCGTGACGGCGCCGCACCCCGATGGTGCGACACTGGTTGCATGACCGACGCGCCGCCACGATGCTTCCGCTCCGTGCTCGACGGCCTTCCCGCGTACCAGCCCGGCCGGACGCCGGCCAGCTCCGCGGGGCAGGCGTACAAGCTGTCATCCAACGAGTCGCCGTTCGCGCCGTTGCCCTCGGTGGTCGCGGTCATCGCCGAGGAGGCCCGGTCGGCGAACAGGTACCCGGATAACGGCGCGCAGGCGCTGACCCAGGCCATCGCGGGACGGTTCGGCGTGCCCGCGGCGCACGTCGCGGTCGGGTGCGGCTCGGTCGGCGTCGCGCAGCAGTTGCTGCAGGCGGTCGGGGAACCGGGCGCCGAGGTGCTGTACGCGTGGCGCTCGTTCGAGGCGTACCCGCCGCTGACGGCGCTGACCGGGGCGGCCTCGGTCCGGGTGCCGCTGCGCGGGGAAAGCCACGACCTGGCCGCGATGGCGGACGCGATCACCGCGCGGACCAGGCTGGTCTTCGTCTGCAACCCGAACAACCCGACCGGAACCGTCGTGCACGCCGGCGAGCTGGCGGCCTTCCTCGACCGGGTGCCCCCGGACTGCCTGGTCGTGCTCGACGAGGCCTACCGCGAGTACGTCAGGGACGAGGCGGTGGCCGACGGCCTGGACCTGTACCGGGACCGCCGCAACGTGGCGGTGCTGCGGACCTTCTCCAAGGCGTACGGCCTGGCCGGGCTGCGCACCGGGTTCGTGATCGCGCACGAGCCCGTCGCCGCGGCGGTCAGGAAGACGATGCTGCCGTTCGCGGTGAACCGCCTCGCGCAGGCGGCGGCGATCGCATCGCTTGCCGCGGAGGACGAGCTGCTGAAGCGCGTCGAGCTCACCGTCCAGGAGAGGACCAGGGTGCGCGAGGCGCTGATCGCCGACGGCTGGACCGTGCCGCCGACCGAGGCCAATTTCGTCTGGCTGCGGCTGGGCGAGCGCACCGCCGCGTTCGCCGCGGCCTGCGCGGCCGCGGGGATCGCGGTGCGCCCCTTCCACCCGGAGGGCGCCCGGGTCAGCATCGGCGACCCGGAGGCCAACGACGCCTTCCTCGCCGTCGCCCGCGCCGTCCCCTACCGCAACCGCTGATCCGCGCACCACCCCCGGCGCCGCACTTGCACCGCCAGCATGCCGGGCGGCCTTGGCATGCCGGCACCGGAAGGCGATAGGCTTGCCCGCGGAAGCGGGGGGCGGCAGTCGTCGGGAAGGCGAGTCCATGACAGGCGAGTCGTCCAGCCGCGGCGTTCCGGCTGACCCCGTCGAGCATCCGACGTTCGACACCAGCGTGGCGCACGTGGCCCGGGTGTACGACTACTGGCTCGGAGGCAAGGACAATTTCGCGGCCGACCGGGCGGCGGGCGAGCAGGCGATCAAGGCGTTCCCCGCCATCCCGTTGTCGGCGCGGGCCAACCGGGCGTACCTGGCGCGCGCGGTGACCTTCCTGGCCGGACAGGCCGGCATCCGCCAGTTCCTCGACATCGGCACCGGCATCCCCACCGCGAACAACACCCACGAGGTCGCCCAGTCGGTGGCGCCGGACTCCCGGGTCGTCTACGTGGACAACGATCCGGTGGTGCTCGCCCACGCCCGGGCGCTGCTGGCCAGCCACCCGGCGGGCGGCACCGACTACGTCGACGCCGACCTGCGCGACCCGCAGCGGATCCTGGCGGAGGCGGCGGATCTGCTGGATTTCAGCCGTCCCGTCGCGGTGATGCTGATGGCGATCTTGCAGCACATCGGCGACGGCGAGGACCCGTACCGGATCGTGGCGACCCTGGTGGACGCGGTGCCGCCCGGCAGTTACCTCGCGCTCTCGCACCCCGCCAAGGACATCGACGCCGAGTCGATGGCCAAGATGGCGGACGTCCTCAACCAGATGATGGCGGAGAAGGTCACGTTCCGCGACCGCGCCGCGGTGGCCAGGTTCTTCGACGGGCTGGAGCTGGTCGAGCCGGGAATGGTGCAGGCGTCGAGATGGCGGCCGCGCAGCGACGCGGAGGCGGCCAGCCCGGCGGCCCTGTGGGCCGGGGTGGCGCGCAAGCCGTGACGCCGGCGGCCCGCGCCGCCGCGGCCGTCCCTGGCGCGTGCGCGGGCGGGGTCATCCGCCCGCCGGCCCCGCGGCGATGTCGGCGCCGATGGCGGCGAAACGCTCCGCGATCGCCGCGTGCCCGCGGTCGATCGGGTATCCCGGGGTGATGACGGTTTCGCCCGCGGCGACCAGGCCCGCCAGCACCAGCGCGATCCCTGTCCGCAGGTCGTGCGCCACCACCCGGGCGCCCCTGAGCCTGACCGGGCCGCGCACGACGGCCCTGGCGCTGTCCAGCTCCACCTCGGCGCCCATCTTGTTCAGCTCGCCCGCCAGGGTGTAACGCCCGTCGTAGATCGTCTCCCGGATGTAGCTGGCCCCGTCGGCGAGGCAGGCCAGCGCCATGATGGGGGACTGCAGGTCGGTGGCGAACCCGGGGTAGGGGCTGGTGATCACGTTGATCGACCGCAGCGGCCGGGTCCTGCGCACCGACAGCACCGCGCCGTTGGTGGCGAACTCCACCCCCATCTGCTCCAGCTTCCAGCGGACCACGCCGAAGTGGTCCAGCGAGGCGCCGACCAGGTTCAGCTCGCCGCCGGTGATGGCCGCCGCCATCGCGAACACCCCGGCGTCGATCCGGTCCGCCATCACCCTGTGCTCGACCGCGGCCAGCTCGTCGACGCCCTCCACGGTGATGAAGCCGGTGCCGCCGCCGGTGATGCGCGCCCCCATCTTGGTCAGGAACGCGATGACGTCGAGCACCTCCGGCTCCTGCGCGGTGTTGTCGATGACGGTCCGGCCCGGCGCCAGCGACGCCGCCATGATCAGGTTCTCCGTGCCGGTATGCGACGGCGTGTCCAGGTACAGGTGCGCGCCCTGCAGCTTGCCGGCCTTGATGCGGATGACCGTCTCGCCCTCGTCCACGACGGCGCCCAGCCTGGCGAAACCCCGGTAGTGGAAGTCGAGGTTCCTGCTGCCCAGGTTGCACCCGCCGATGCCCTCGATGACCGCCTCGCCGAGCCTGTGCAGCAGCGCGGGCACGAACAGCACGGAGCCGCGGAACCTGCGCGCGATCTCGGCCGGCAGCACCGGGCTGACCAGCCGGGACGCGTCCACCACCAGGGTCCGCTCCGCCTCGTGGAACTCGACCACGGCGCCGACTGCCCGGGCCAGCTCCACCGCCCGGCGCACGTCCTCGATGGGCGGCACGTTGCGCAGCACGGTGCGGCCCTTGGCGGTCAGCAGCGACGCGGCGATCATCTTCAGCGCCGCGTTCTTCGCGCCCTGGATGAAGACGGTTCCGTACAGCGGGCCGCCGCCGCGCACGCGGTAGCTGGTCTGGGGTCCGGGAGTCATGGGTGTCAGCTTAGCCGCGCGAGGCGCTCGAATACCGGGCCAAGCCGCCGCGGGTAATGGTCCGGCCGGAGCGCCGCGTCCAGGGCGTCCTCCGGCAGCCGCCGCCCGCGCGCCGCCGCCTGCTTGCGCAGGCTGTCCCGGAACGGCGTGCCGTTGTCCCAGGTGTCCATGGCCGCGGCCTGCACCAGGGCGTAGGCGTCCTCGCGGCTCATCCCGCCGCCGACCAGCTCGAGCAGCACCGCCGAGGAGTAGATCAGGCCGCCGGTGAGGTCGAGGTTCGCGCGCATCCGGCCGGCGTCCACGGCCAGCCCCTCGACCAGGCCGGCGGTGAGGTGCAGCAGGTAGTCGGTCGCGACCGCCGCGTCGGGCAGCGCGATCCGCTCCACGCTGGAGTGCGAGATGTCCCGCTCGTGCCACAGCGGGATGCCCTCCATCACCGGAACCAGGTAGCCGCGGACCACCCGGGCCAGCCCGCAGATCCGCTCGGCGCGGACCGGGTTCCTCTTGTGCGGCATCGCCGAGGAGCCCTTCTGGCCCGCGCGGAACGGCTCGGCAAGCTCGCGCACCTCGGTGCGCTGGCCGTGCCGCACCTCCAGCGCCACCGCCTCGCACACGGTGGCGGCCAGCGCCAGCGCGCCGACCCACTCGGCGATGCCGTCGCGCATGACCACCTGGGTGGCCACGTCGGCGGGCCGCAGCCCGAGCGCGGGCATCACCTCCGCCTCGACGGCCGGGTCGATGGTGGAGTAGCTGCCGACCGGGCCGGACAGCTTGCCGACCGCGACCGCGTCCCGCGCCCGCACGATCCGGTCCCGGCAGCGGGCGGCGGCGAAGGCGAAGTCAGCCACCCGGTGGCCCCAGGTGTCCGGCTCGGCGTGCACGCCATGCGTCCGGCCCGGCCGCAGCGTCGCGGCGTGCCGCAGCGCGTGCTCCCGCAGCGCCGCGACCAGCCGGGTGGCCTTGGCCGCCAGCAGGTCGCTGGCCTCGGCGAGCTGGACCGCCAGCGCGGTGTCGACCAGGTCGGATGAGGTCATCCCGTAGTGCACCCAGGCGGCAGCCGAGCGCGGCACGGTGTTGTCCGCCCACGCGGTCAGGAACGCGATCACGTCGTGGTCGGTCACCGCCTCGGCGGCGGCGACCGCCTCCGGCGCCGGCGGCGGGGCCGCCCGCACCGGCGCCACGCTGTCGGCCGGCACCGTGCCCGCCCTGGCCTGCGCCTCGAGGACCAGGATCTCCACCCGGCACCACAGCTCGTACCGGTGCGCCTCGCTCCAGATCCGCTCCATCTCCGGCAGCGTGTACCGCTCGATCATGGCTCCACGGTATCGGCCGCCGGCCGCCGCTCCGCGAGCAGCGCGACCGCGACCACCACGGCCAGCAGCGCGGTCTCCGCCGCCGAGCTCGCCGGGCCGGCCGCGCACACCGCAAGCGCCGCGACGGCGGCGATGGCGCGGTAGCGCAGCCCGCCCAGGCCGAGCGCGTACCGGAACCACACGTCACCGGCCAGGAACAGCGCCACCCCGCCGCCCAGCGCCAGGCTCGGCCGCCACGGCAGGCTCGCCCCGGGGCGCAGCATGGCCACCTTGATCCCGGCGGCCAGCGACACGACGCCGAGCAGCATAGGGATGTAGGCGTACCAGTAGGCGTTCAGCGCCAGGGCGGGCCGGACGGCCGGCTCCGCCCGGGTGAACGCCGCCTCGGCGCGCTCGTCGTCGGCGGCGCCGAAGTACGCCCACCACAGCGTGGCGGTCAGCGCCAGGCCGAGGACCGCCGCCACGACCAGGGCCGCCGTCAGCCGGTGCCCCGCGGCGCCGATGCCGATGTCGGCGACCGACTCGCCGAACACCACGATCATCAGCGCGCCGTGCCGCTCCACGAAGTGGGACGGCTGGATGGAGAACCGGCCCCTCGGGTGCACGACCAGCGGGGACAGCACCGGTCCCGCCAGCGCGGCCGCCCACAGCGGGTACGCGGCGGTCCCGCCGATCGCCCCGGCGGCGATGACCATCGCCGCGGCGGCCAGGTTGACCGGCACCACCCGCATGATGTTGCGGTTCGCCCGGTGGTACAGCGCCCCGTGCGCCGCGATGACCAGCAGGTACCCCAGGCCGAGCGCGATGCCCTCGCTCCGGACGGTGAACGCGCCCGGGATGGACATGCCGATGACGAGGAAGCCGGCCATGCCGAGCAGCAGCAGCACGCGCTCGGCGGCGCGGGCCGGCGTGCGGGTGTTGGTGAGCCAGGCGTAGCCGCCGTACATCCACCACAGCACGCCGAAGACCAGCAGCACCCGCAGCGCGCCTCGCGGGGTGAGGTCGCGGGCGAGCATGCCGGTGAGCTGGGTGATCGTGAACACGAAGACCAGGTCGAAGAAGAGCTCCAGCGTGCTCACCCGCAGCGGCTGGTCGGCCTGCGGCGGCGGCGCGGGGTGCCGGGGACCCGGGAGGGCGGTCATATCCCCGCGGCGATATCGCGGCGGTACCAGCCGCCGCGCATCCCGACCGTGGCCGCCAGCTCGTAGGCGGCGGCTCGCGCCGCGGCGACGTCGCGCCCGCGCCCGACGGCGTTCAGCACCCGGCCGCCCGCCGACACCAGGCGGCCCTGGCCGTCCCGGGCCGTCCCGGCATGGAGCAGGTACGCCCCGGCTTCCCGCTGGCGCTGGCCGGGCCGTGGCAGCACGTCTCGTTCGGCAGCTGCGAATTTGATCTTCTCGCCGGTGACCGGGCTGCCGGGGTAGCCTGCCGCGGCGATCACCACGGCCACCGCGGCGCCCGGCAGCCACCGGGGCGCCCCGGCGCCGGCCAGGCCGCCGGTCGCCGCGGCATGCAGCAGCGGCGCCAGCGGGGTCGACCCCACGTCCAGCCGGTCCAGCACCGCCTGCGTCTCCGGGTCGCCGAAGCGCGCGTTGAACTCCACCACCCGCGGGCCGGCCTCGGTCAGGCACAGCCCGGCGTACAGCAGGCCGCGGTACGGCGCGCCGCGGCGCCGCATCGCGGCGACGGCCGGGACGATGACCGTGTCCATGACCTGGCCGGCCAGGCCGGCGGGCGCCCACGGCAGCGGCGCGTAGGCGCCCATGCCGCCGGTGTTCGGGCCCTGGTCGCCGTCGCGGGCGCGCTTGAAGTCCTGGGCGGGCAGCAGCGGCACGGCCGCGGCGCCGTCGGTGACCGCGAACAGCGACACCTCGGGGCCGTCCAGGAACTCCTCGATCACCACCGTCGCGCACGAGCGCGCGTGCGCCCTGGCCGCCTCGATGTCGGCGGTGACCACCACCCCCTTGCCGGCCGCCAGCGCGTCGTCCTTGACCACGTACGGCGGGCCGAAGGCGGCCAGCGCCTCCTCGGCCTCGGCGCCGGTGGCGCAGGTGCGGGACGCGGCGGTGGGGATCCCCGCCTCGGCCATCACCTGCTTGGCGAACGACTTGGAGCCCTCGATCATGGCGGCGCGCGCGTCCGGGCCGAAGCAGGCGATGCCGGCGTCCCGGACCGCGTCGGCGGCGCCGGCCACCAGCGGCGCCTCCGGGCCGATCACCACCAGGTCGGCGGCGAGCCCGCGGGCCAGCCCGGCGATCTGGCCGGGGACCGGCGCGGTGCCCGGGTGGGTCTCCGCGAGCGCCGCGATGCCCGGGTTGCCCGGCGCCGCGTGCACGTCGGCGCCCTCCCCGGCCAGCGCGCGGACGATCGCGTGCTCGCGCCCCCCGGACCCGATGACGAGAATGCGCACGGGCCGAGCCTACGGCGGGTCACGGCAGCAGCGGGCGAAGCTGCAGGGTCTGGTCGCGGCGCGGCCCGACGCCGACCGCGGCGACCGGGGCGCCGATCATCTGCTCCACCGCCGAGACGTAGCCGCGGGCGGCCGGCGGCAGGTCGCCGAACGACCGGGCCGCGGACACGTCCTCCGCCCAGCCGTCCAGGTACTCATACACCGGGACCGCGTGGTGGAACTCGGTCTGGGTCATCGGCATCTCGTCGAGCACGCGCCCGCCCACCTGGTACGCCACGCAGACCGGCACCTTGTCCAGCCCGGACAGCACGTCCAGCTTGGTGAGGAAGTAGTCGGTGATCCCGTTGACCCGCGTCGCGTACCTGGCGATGACCGCGTCGAACCAGCCAGTGCGCCGCGGCCTGCCGGTGGTCACGCCGTACTCCCCGCCGGCCCGGCGCAGCCGCTCGCCGTGGGCGTCGCGCAGCTCGGTGGGGAAGGGGCCCTCGCCGACCCGGGTGGTGTACGCCTTGACGATGCCGATCACCTTGGCGATCCTGGTCGGGCCGATGCCGGACCCCGCGCAGGCCCCGCCCGCGGCCGGCGAGGACGAGGTCACGAACGGGTAGCTGCCGTGATCCACGTCGAGCATGGTCGCCTGCGCCCCCTCCAGCAGCACCACCTCGCCCCGGTCCAGGGCGCGGCCGAGGACGAGCCCGGTGTCGGCCAGGTACGGGCGCAGCCGGTCCGCGTAGCGTTCGTACTCGGCCGCCGTGGCCTCCGGGTCGATGCCGCGGCGGTTGTACACCTTGCCGAGGACCTGGTTCTTCTCCCGCAGCACCAGCTCGAGCTTCTTGCGCAGGATGCCGGGGTCGAACAGGTCCTGGACCCTGATGCCGACCCTGGCGATCTTGTCGGCGTAGGCCGGCCCGATGCCGCGGCCGGTGGTGCCGATCCGCGCGCTGCCCAGGTACCGCTCGGTCACCTTGTCCAGGGCCCGGTGGTAGGGCATGATCAGGTGCGCGTTCGCCGAGACGAGCAGCCTGCCGCAGTCCACGCCGCGCCCGGCCAGCGCGTCGATCTCGTCGAGCAGCACCTGCGGGTCGATGACCACGCCGTTGCCGATCACCGGGATCACCCCCGGGGTCAGCACCCCGGACGGCAGCATGTGCAGCGCGTAGCGCTCCGCGCCGATGACCACCGTGTGGCCCGCGTTGTTGCCGCCCTGGTACCTGACCACGTAGTCGACGCGGTCGCCGAGCAGGTCGGTGGCCTTGCCCTTGCCCTCGTCGCCCCACTGGGCGCCGACAAGCACGATGGCGGGCATCAGCTGGTTCCTCCGCTCATGGCGAAGCCCCCGCTCAGGCGCGAGCGCGGCAGGGGCTCTTGCGTTCCGAGACTACCCGGGCCGGCCCGCGGCACGCCACCGCGCCCGGCCGGCGGTTCCCCTCCGCCTGCTATGAGCCGGCCAGCTCGGCGGCGGCCGTGGCGCTGGCCTCGCGCAGGAACCGCTCGCAGCGCCGGGCCTCGTCGTCCTCGCCGATCGCGGCCGCGGCCCTGGCCAGCATGTGCAGGCTGCGCAGGAAACCCCGGTTCGGCTCGTGCTCCCACGGGATGGGCCCGCTGCCCCGCCAGCCGGCCCGGCGCAGCTGGTCCAGGCCGCGGTGGTAGCCGGTGCGCGCGTAGGCGTAGGCGGCGACGACGTCCCCGCCGGCCAGCGCGCGCTCGGCCAGCGCCGCCCAGGCGGCCGAGTGGGCCGGGAAGCGCGCCGCCACCTCGGCGGGCGGGGCGCCGCCGCGCAGCGCGTCCGCGGCCTCCCGGTCGCCGGGCAGGTAGCTGGGCGGCGGGCCCGCCATCAGGTCGTGATGCTCCATGTCAGCTCACGTGGTGGCCGGCCGACATCAGGTCCTGGCAGGCCTGCACCACCCGCGCGGCCATGCCGGCCTCGGCCGCCTTGCCGTAGCTGCGCGGGTCGTAGTCCTTCTTCCTGCCGACGTCGCCGTCCACCTTGAGCACGCCGTCGTAGTTGGCGAACATGTGGCCCGCGACCGGCCGGGTGAACGCGTACTGGGTGTCGGTGTCCACGTTCATCTTGACGACGCCGTAGGAGATCGCCTCCCTGATCTCCTGCAGGGCCGACCCGGATCCGCCGTGGAAGACCAGGTCGAAGGGCTTCTCCCGGCCGTACTTGGCGCCGACCGCCTCCTGGATGTCGCGCAGCACCGCGGGCCGCAGCTTCACGTGCCCCGGCTTGTACACGCCGTGCACGTTGCCGAACGTCGCCGCCAGGATGTACCGGCCGCGCTCGCCGAGCCCGATGGCCTCCGCGACGGCCAGGGCGTCCTCCGGCGTGCTGTACAGCTTCTCGTTGATCTCGCCGACGATCCCGTCCTCCTCGCCGCCGACCACGCCGATCTCCATCTCCATCACGGTGCGCGCGGCCGCGCAGTCGGCCAGCAGGCCGGCCGCGATCTGCAGGTTCTCGGCCAGCGGCACCGCGGACCCGTCCCACATGTGCGACTGGAACAGCGGCTCCCGGCCGCTGCGCACCCGCTCCCTGGAGATCGCCACCAGCGGGCGCATGTAGCCGTCCAGCTTGTCCTTCGGGCAGTGGTCGGTGTGCAGCGCGATGTGCACGGGGAACCTGGCGGCGACCACGTGGGCGAACTCGGCCAGCGCGACCGCGCCGGTCACCATGTCCTTGGCCGCGCCGGACAGGTACTCCGCGCCGCCGGTCGACACCTGGATGATGCCGTCGCTGCCCGCGTCCGCGAACCCGCGCAGCGCGGCGTTGAGCGTCTGGCTCGAGGTCACGTTGATCGACGGATAGGCGAAGCCGTGCTGCTTGGCCGCGTCGAGCATCTGCGCGTAGACCTCGGCGGTCGCGATAGGCATGGCGTTGACCCCCTTGGGCTCGGAGCCGTTCGGACCCGCCCCACTGTAAGACATGAAGCGGGCATGAAGATGTACCCGGGCGGTGCCCGCGATGGGGTACAACAGTAAGCCTATGGAGAGTTTGCTCACCTCGGCGGGCTACGCCGCGCTCGTCTTGTTCGCCTTCCTCGAGGCGGCGTGCATCCCGATCTCCTCGGAGATCACGTTCGGCTTCGCCGGGGTGCTCGCCTACCAGGGGCATCTCAACCTCGCGCTGGTCATCGTGATCGGCACGCTGGCCGAGCTGGCGGGCTCCTACGTCTCGTACGCGGTCGGCCGGGTCGGCGGCCGGCCGCTGGTGCACAAGGTCGGCAGGTACGTCCTGGTGACCGAGTCCGACGTCGCTCGCGCCGAGCGGTTCCTGACCGGACGGGGCATCTGGGCGATCCCGGTGGCCCGCATCCTGCCGTTCATCCGGTCGTTCAGCTCGATCGTGGCCGGGCTGGTGCAGATACCGGCCGTCCGCTTCGGCGTCCTCAGCCTGATCGGGACCGTCATCTACGCCGCGATCCTCTCCTCGATCGGGTACGGGCTCGGCAGCGCGTGGCAGCGGGTCAGCCACGGCCTGACCGTGGTCGGCTACGTGCTGTTCGCCGTGGTGGTCGTCGCCATCGCCGCCTTCGTCGTCTACCGCTGGCGGCAGTTCCGCCGTGAGCGCCTGGCCGCCGGCCAGGTTCCCGACCCGTCCTCAGACGCCAAGATCGGCTAGCCGGTAGGCGGCGCGGAACGGCAGGCCCCGCGCGGTGACGTAATCCCCGGCGCCCCGGTCCACCAGCACGGCCACGCCCACGACCTCGGCGCCGGCCTGGCGCAGCGCGTCCGCCGCCGCCAGCGGGGAGGCGCCGGTCGTGGAGGTGTCCTCGACCACCAGCACCCGGCGCCCGGCCACGTCCGGGCCCTCGATGCGGCGCCGCAGGCCGTGCTCCTTCTCCGTCTTCCGCACCACGAACGCGTCGATCGGCGCCGCCCTGGCCGCCGCCGCGTGCATCATCGCCGTGGCCACCGGGTCGGCGCCCATGGTGAGCCCGCCGACGGCCTGGTACGCCAGGTCCGCGGTGAGGTCGAGCATGACCCGCCCGGCCAGCGGCGCGAGCCGCCCGTCGAGCAGCACCGTGCGCAGGTCGACGTAGGTGTCGGCGCGCTGGCCCGACGACAGCACGAAGTCGCCGCGGACCACGGCCTTCGCCTTGATCGCCGCGAGCAGTTCGGCGCGGTCATCCACGGGAGGTGATCCTATGCCTGCAGGCAGCGGGAATGCGCGGAAAGCCATCCCGGAGCACGTTACCGCACTACGCTTAGAGCCGCCGGCTCAACATCGGCGCCGGACCAGCAGATGCACCGGGGAAAGGCGGTGGGGCCGTGGATCGCTGCGCGCTGTTCGTCGACGCCAGTTACGTGCTCGCGGATGGTGCCATGGCCGTGCACGGGACGCGCCGCGCCGAGTCGGTCTCCTGGGACTACGAGGGCCTGGTGCGGCTGCTGTCCAGCCTGGCCAGGGAGCGGTCCGGACTCCCGGTGCTGCGCTGCTACTGGTACGAGGCCACCGTGGACGGCCGCCGCACGCCAGAGCAGGACGCGCTGGCGGACCTGCCGGGCATCAAGCTGCGGGTCGCCAAGATCCGCCCCGGCCGCCGGGAGGGCGTGGAGACCGAGATCCACCGTGACCTGACCACGCTGGCGCGCAACAACGCGATCAGCGACGCGGTCGTGGTCAGCGCCGAAGAGGACCTCGCCCAGGTCATCGCGGACGTCCAGGACCTGGGCATGCGGGTCGCCCTGGTGCACATCGCCGTGGACGGCAACTGGACGGTCTCCCGGGCGCTGCGGCAGGAGTCCGACGACATCATCGAGATCGGCGCCGAGCACCTGCGGCCGTACGTGGAGCTGATCGCCGGAGCCGAGCCGGCGCGCCCGCAGGAACGGCCGGACTCCGACGCCGGCCGCCGTGCGCCGGTCACGTCGCTGGCCAACGGCCATGCCGGCCAGCCGGCGGGCCCGGGGCCGTACCAGGCGCCCGCGCCGCCGGCCAGCCACGTGCCGCCGGCCAGCCACGTGCCGCCGGCCAGCCACGTGCCGTCGGCCAGCCACGTGCCGCCGGCCATCTACACCGCGCCGGTCGTGGCCGAGTACACCCGGCCCACGCTGCAGCCGCCGCGGGCGCCAACCCGGGAAGCCAGGGAAGCCAGGGAGACCCGGGAAGCCCGGGACGACAGGCTGCGCGAGGACCGCCCGGCGCCGCCGGGCGCCAACGGCGACGCCCCGCCGGGCATCCCGGCGCGGCAGGACGGCTACCCCGGGCCGGCCGCGCGGGTCCGCCACGAGCGAGGCAGCCACGAGCGAGGCAGCCACGGAGCCTCCTCGGGACCGCAGCGCCCGGTCGAGGCAGGCCCCGGCGGTCCGGCTGCCGAGATTCAGCTGACCGCTCCCGCGCCCGCCGGGCAGCTCAGGAGGCTGCACAGCGGGCCGCAGCCGGTGGCGGCGGCCGCGCCCGGCTACCCGCACGGCGGCGCGCCGGCCGGCGCCTCGCTTGCCGAGGCGGTGCAGGCCGCCCACGAGGAGGGCCAGGAGTTCGGCAGCTCCGTGGCCAGGGACGCCCCCGCGCTGTGGCTGGAGGCGGTGCTGGCCAGGAAGCCGCGCATGCCGTCGGACCTGGAGGCCAGGCTGCTGCAGGGGTCGGCGCTGCCCATCGACTTCCTGCTGCACGACGAGGTCCGGCACGCGCTGCGCCGTGGCTTCTGGGACGCGCTGGAGCGCACCCGCCGCTAGCCCGGGTCGGCGGGCGCGCGGTCGCGTGCCGGCGGGCGAAAAGCCCGGCGGTGCCGGATTGCCTCCCAGTTCGCCGGGTAGGGTTCCCACCGTGGTTGGGCTGTCCGCCGAGCTGTTCGACGCCATCGAGTTCAACGCGGCCCGCACCGGCAACCACAGGCGCGCCGCGGTCCGGATGAGCCGGCTGGCGGCGCAGGCCGGGCCGGCCCCGGCCGGGGGCGGCATCTCCCGGGCCGAGGCGCACATGCGGGCGGGCGAGCAGTGGCTGCTCGCCGACGACCCGGCCGCCGCGGCGGGTGAGTTCCGTGCGGCGATCGCCGACGGCGGCCCGACGTTGGACGACCCGAGGGTCTCGCTGGCCCGGGCGGAGTTCGGGCTCGGCCGTCACGCCGAGGCCGAGGCCCTGCTCCGGGAGCTGAGGCACTCCGGCGGCATGGCGAAGCCGCGCACCTGTGACCTGGTGGCCGAGCTGCTCGCCGAGCAAGGCGACCTGGCGGGCGCGCTCGAGGCGGCCACGGCGGGCGTGCAGGCCTGCCTGCGCGGCCGGGACCGCGATGAGCTGCAGCTGCTGCTGCGGCTGCGGTACCGGGTCCGCGTCGACCTGGGCCTGGCCGAGGACGACTACGACCGGCTGCTCGACGACAGGAAGGCCGGCCCCGCGGCGGGCTGCTGACGCCCGGCCGCGGCGCGGGCCCTGCCGCGCCCGCCGCCGGTCAGGCCCCGCGCGCCACCTGCTCGGCCCGGCCGGCCGCGGTGACGGTGAGCGCGTCCCTGGCCGGGTCGAGGTCGACGAGCACCTCGTCGCCGTCCACGATCTGCCCGGCAAGCAGCGCGCGGGCCAGCTCGTCGCCGACCGCCGACTGGATCAGCCGGCGCAGCGGCCGCGCCCCGTACACCGGGTCGAATCCGGTCAGCGCCAGCCATTCCCTCGCCGCCGGCGTCACCGTCAGCGTCAGCCGCCGGTCGGCCAGCCGCCCGGCAAGGCGCCCGATCTGCAGGTCGACGATCTGGGTCAGCTCGCTGGTCGTCAGCGCGTCGAAGACGATCACGTCGTCGAGCCGGTTCAGGAACTCCGGCTTGAACGCGGCCCGCACCGCGGCCATCACCGCGTCCCGCTTCGCCGCCTCGTCCAGGGCGGGATCCGCGATGAACTGCGAGCCGAGGTTCGAGGTCAGCACCAGGATGGTGTTCCTGAAGTCCACCGTGCGGCCCTGCCCGTCGGTGAGCCGCCCGTCGTCGAGCACCTGGAGCAGCACGTCGAACACCTCCGGGTGGGCCTTCTCCACCTCGTCGAGCAGCACCACGCTGTACGGCCTGCGGCGCACGCTCTCGGTGAGCTGCCCGCCCTCCTCGTAGCCCACGTACCCCGGCGGGGCGCCGATCAGCCGGGCGACCGAGTGCTTCTCCGAGTACTCGCTCATGTCGATGCGGACCATGGCCCGCTCGTCGTCGAACAGGAACTCGGCGAGCGCCTTGGCCAGCTCGGTCTTGCCGACGCCGGTCGGGCCGAGGAACAGGAACGACCCGGTCGGCCGGTCCGGGTCGGACACCCCGGCCCTGGCGCGGCGCACCGCGTCGGAGACGGCCCGCACCGCCCGCGCCTGTCCGATCACCCGCCTGCCCAGCTCGTCCTCCATCCGCAGCAGCTTGGCGGTCTCCCCTTCCAGCAGCCGCCCGGCCGGGATGCCGGTCCACGACGACACCACGTCGGCGACGTCGTCCGGGCCGACCTCCTCCTTCACCATGGGCGCCGTAGCGGGGGTTCCCGCCGCCCCGCTCCCGTCTCCCGACGGGGCCGAACGAGCCGTGGTGCCTGCCTCGGCAAGCTGCGCCTTCACCGCGGGTATCTCCCCGTACAGCAGCCGGGATGCGGTCTCGTAGTCGCCGTCGCGCTGCGCCCGCTCCGCCTGGCCCTCCAGGTCGTCGAGCCGCTTCTTCAGCTCGCCGACCTTGTTCAGGCCCGCCTTCTCCAGCTCCCACCGCGCCACCAGCGCGTTGAGCTGCTCCTGCCGGTCGGCCATGGCCGCGCGCAGCCGCTCCAGCCGCTCCCTGCTGGCCTGGTCCTCCTGGTTGGCCAGCGCGAGCTCCTCCATCTTCATCCGGTCCACGGCGCGGCGCAGCTCGTCGATCTCCACCGGCTGGGAGTCGATCTCCATCCGCAGCCGGGACGCGGCCTCGTCGACCAGGTCGATGGCCTTGTCCGGCAGGAACCGGCCGGTGATGTACCGGTCGGACAGGGCGGCGGCCGCCACCAGCGCCGCGTCGGAGATCTGCACCTGGTGGTGCGCCTCGTACCGGCCCTTCAGCCCGCGCAGGATCGCGATCGTGTCCTCCACCGACGGCTCGCCGACGAACACCTGCTGGAACCTGCGCTCGAACGCCGGGTCCTTCTCGATCCGCTCCCGGTACTCGTCCAGCGTGGTGGCGCCGATCATGCGCAGCTCCCCGCGGGCCAGCATCGGCTTGAGCATGTTGCCCGCGTCCATCGCGCCCTCGGCGGCGCCGGCGCCGATGACCGTGTGCAGCTCGTCGATGAACGTGATGACCTGGCCCTCGCTGCGCCTGATCTCGTTCAGCACGGCCTTGAGGCGTTCCTCGAACTCGCCGCGGTACTTCGCGCCGGCCACCATGGCGCCCAGGTCCAGCGCGACCAGCCGCTTGCCGCGCAGCGACTCGGGGACGTCGCCGGCCACGATCCGCTGGGCCAGGCCCTCGACGACCGCGGTCTTGCCGACCCCGGGCTCGCCGATCAGCACCGGGTTGTTCTTCGTCCGGCGGGACAGCACCTGGATCACCCGCCTGATCTCGGCGTCCCGGCCGATCACCGGGTCCAGCCTGCCGTCGCGCGCCTGCTGGGTCAGGTCGATCCCGTACCGCTCCAGCGCCTTGTAGCTGCTCTCCGGATCCTCGCTGGTGACCCTCGCGCTGCCGCGGACCTGGGTGAAGGCGTCGAGCAGCGCGTCCGGCGTGACCCCACTGGCGGCCAGGACGTCCCTGGCGTCGCCGCCATCGGCGGCCAGGCCGACCAGCAGGTGCTCGGTGGACACGTACTCGTCGTCGAGCTGCCTGGCGCGGGCGCTGGCGGTGGCGATCGCCGCGAGCAGCGGCCGCGCCATCTCCGGCGCGCTCAGCGTGGCGCCGCGCGCGCGGGGCAGCCGGGCCAGGCGCTCGTTCGCCTGCTTGGCGACCAGCGCGGGATCGGCGCCGACCGCGCGCAGCAGCGGCGGGGCGGTGCCGTCCGCCTGGTCGAGGAGGGCGACGAGCAGGTGCAGCGGCTCCACCTGCGGGCTGCCGTCTGAGGCGGCGCGGCGCACCGCGGCGGCCAGCGCCTCCTGGCTCTTGCGGGTCAGCTTGTCTTCTGCCATGACCGTTGTTACTTCTCTTCCCTGTGCTGGCTGGTGACCGGCGCGAAGGCCGCCGCGCGGGCGCTGCGCACCGGCACGAGCCCCGATCTGGTGTCGCTGCCGCTGCGGCGCAGTTCGGCGAGCCGGGCGGCCACCGCCCTGGTGGATTCCAGCTCGACGCGCAGCTGTGCGAGCTCGGCGTGCAGTTCGGCGATGATCCTGCGGGCCTGCTCCAGCTCCCGGTGCTGGTCCAGGATCAGCCTGATGCCGGAGAGGTTGACGCCCTCCTCCTGGGACAGCCGCTGGATCTCGCGCAGCGCGAGGATGTCCCGCATCGAGTAGCGGCGGCCGCGCCCGGCGCTGCGGCCCGGCGACACCAGGCCGAGCCGGTCGTAGGCGCGCAGCGTCTGCGGGTGCATCCCGGACAGCTGGGCCGCCACCGAGATCACGTAGACCGGCAGGTCGTCCGACAGCTCGTCGTACGGAGTGGACATGTCGCCTCCTCCCGTCAGGCCTGCTTGGCCCGGGCGAGCAGTTCCTCCCGCGGGTCCGGCCCTGCCGTGGCCTCGCGCAGCTCCTCGATGGCGCTGCGCGCCTTGCCGTTGAGGTGCTGCGGCACCACGACCTCGACCGTGACCAGCAGGCTGCCGTAGGACCCGTCCTTGCGGCGGACTCCCTTGCCCGGGACCCGGAAGGTCCGCCCGTTCGGGGTGCCCGCCGGGATCCGCACGGTGACCGGCGCGCCCCGCGGCGAGGGCACCTTGACCTCCGCGCCGAGCGCCAGTTCGGCGAACGTCACCGGCACGGTGACGGTCAGGTTGTCGCCGGACCTGCCGAACACCGGGTGCGGCCTGACGTGCACGCGGACGTACAGGTCCCCGGGCGGGCCGCCGCGCTCGCCTGGCGCGCCCCTGCCCGCGATCTTGATCCGCTGCCCGTCGGCGACGCCGGCCGGGATGCGGGTCTGCACGGTCCGCGAGCTCATCGCGCGGCCGCTGCCCGAGCAGTCCGGGCACGGGTCGTCCACCACCAGGCCCCGGCCGCGGCACTGCCGGCACGGCTCCGAGATGCCGAACGTGCCCTGGTTCCGGCTCGACTGGCCGGTGCCGCCGCACGCCGGGCACACCCTGGGCACGGTGCCCGCCTTGGCGCCGGTGCCGTGGCAGGTCGGGCACGGGCCCTCGCCGGTCAGCCGCAGCGCCACCGTGGTGCCGTCGATCGCGTCGCCGAACGACAGCGTCGTCTCGGTCTCCACGTCCGCGCCGCGCCGGCCCCGGGCCTGGGTCCGCGTCTGCGTCCGGCCGCCGAACAGGTCGCCGAACAGGTCGCCGAGGCGGCCGCCGCCGTCGCCGGCGCCGCCGAACAGGTCGCCGAGATCGAAGCCGAAGCCGCCGCCGCCGGCCCGGCCGCCGGCCGGCACCCGGAAACCGCCGCCGAACAGCGAGCGCGCCTCGTCGTACTCCTTGCGCCGCTTCTCGTCGGACAGCACCGAGTACGCCTCGGAGATCTCCTTGAACCGCTCCTCCGCCGAGGCGTTGCCCTTGTTCGCGTCCGGGTGGTACTTGCGCGCGAGCTTGCGGTACGCCGCCTTGATCTCGGCGGGCTTGGCGGTCTTGGAAACCCCCAGCGTCTTGTAGTAATCCTTCTCGAGGAAGTCCTTCGTGCTCACCTGGGTACCCGCTTCGCTGGGTTGCTAGTTGTCGTCTTCCTCGTCCGGGGTCCAAGCCGCCTCGCTGCCGAGGCCCTCCGGGCCGATCGCGGGCTCCGCCACGGCGACCCTGGCCGGCCGCAGGATCCGCTCGCCCAGCTTGTAGCCGGGCTGCAGGATCTCGACGCAGGTGTCCTCGGCGACGTCGGGCGAATACATGTGGGTCAGCGCCTCGTGGATCTTCGGGTCGAACCGCTCGCCCTTCTCCCCGTAGGCGACCAGGCCCAGCTTGGCCAGGGCCGACTGCAGCTGGTCGGCGACCGACTTGAACCCGCCGGACAGCTCGCCGTGCTCCCGCGCCTGGTCGATGGCGTCCAGCACGGGCAGCAGCCCGGCCAGCGCCGTGGCGACCGCCTGCTCGCGCACCGCGGCCCGGTCCCGGTCGACGCGCTTACGGTAGTTGGCGTACTCGGCCTGCAGCCGCTGCAGGTCGGCGGTCCGCTCCGCCAGCCGCGCCTCGGCGTCGGCGCGCTGCTCGCCGGCCTTGTCGGCGGGGGTTTCCTCGACGGTTCCCTCGAGGACCTCCTCGGCGGGCTCGGCCGCCTGCACCTCGTCTTCGCCGCCCGCAGGCTTGCCGCCCGCAGGCTTGCCGCCGGCGGGCCGGCTGCCGCTGCTGGCCGCGGCGGCCGCGGGCTCGCCGCCCGCCGGCTCGCCGGGCCCGGGCTCGGACGGCCCGGCACCGGCGCCCTGCCGGCCGGCACCCGGGGTGCCGGCCGGCCTGGACGCGGCGTGCCTGCCCCGGCGCACCTGCCCGGTCACCGGGTCGATGCGCCGGTTGTCGTGGATGACCGGCCCGTTGCCTGTCTGCTCGGATGCCGTCATCAGCCAGCTCCGCCCTCGCTCGTGTTGCCCTCGTCCACGATCTCCGCGTCGACGACCTCGTCGTCAGCGGGTGCCCCGGCGCCGTCGGCGGCCGAGCCGGACGATCCGGAGGCCTGCTGCGCCTGGGCCTGCTGGTAGATGGCGGTGCCCATCTTCTGGCTGACCTGCGCGGCCCGCTCGGTTGCCGACTTGATGGCCTCGGTGTCGTTGCTCTCCAGCGCCTTCTTCACGTCGGCGATCGCGGACCTGACCTCGGACTTGATGTCCTCGGGCACCTTGTCTTCGTTCTCGCCGAGGAACTTCTCGGTGCTGTAGACCAGGGTGTCGGCCTGGTTGCGGATCTCGGCCTCCTCACGGCGCCTGCGGTCCTCCTCGGCGTACTGCTCCGCCTCGCGGACCATCTTCTCGATGTCCTCCTTCGGCAGCGCGGAGCCGCCGGTGATCTGCACCGACTGCTGCTTGCCGGTGCCGAGATCCTTGGCGGAGACGTTGACGATGCCGTTGGCGTCGATGTCGAAGGTGACCTCGATCTGCGGCACGCCGCGCGGCGCCGGCGCGATGCCGGCCAGCTCGAACATGCCGAGCTTCTTGTTGTACGCGGCGATCTCGCGCTCGCCCTGGAAGACCTGGATCTGCACCGACGGCTGGTTGTCCTCGGCGGTGGTGAAGATCTCCGAGCGCTTGGTCGGGATCGTGGTGTTCCGCTCGATCAGCTTGGTGAAGATGCCGCCCTTGGTCTCGATGCCCAGCGACAGCGGCGTCACGTCGAGCAGCAGGACGTCCTTCACCTCGCCCTTGAGCACGCCGGCCTGCAGGCAGGCGCCGACCGCGACGACCTCGTCCGGGTTGACGCCCTTGTTCGGCTCCTTGCCGCCGGTCAGCTGCTTGACCAGGTCGACGACCGCGGGCATCCGGGTGGAGCCGCCGACCAGCACCACGTGGTTGATGTCGGCGAGGTTGATCGACGCGTCCTTGATCACCTGCTGGAACGGGCCCTTGCACCGGTCGAGCAGGTCGGAGGTCATCCGCTGGAACTCCGCGCGGGTCAGCTTGGCGTCCAGGTGCAGCGGGCCGTCGGCCGAGTGCGAGATGTAGGGCAGGTTGATCTGCGATTCCGTCGACTGCGACAGCTCGATCTTGGCCTTCTCCGCCGCCTCGCGCAGCCGCTGCAGCGCCATCTTGTCCTTGGACAGGTCGATGCCGTAGCCGTTCTTGAAGTCCTTGACCAGCCAGTCAACGATGCGCTGGTCCCAGTCGTCGCCGCCGAGGTGGTTGTCGCCGCTGGTCGCCTTGACCTCGACGACGCCCTCGCCGACCTCCAGCAGGGACACGTCGAAGGTGCCGCCGCCCAGGTCGAAGACCAGGATGGTGGCCTCGTTCTCCTTCTCCAGGTGGTAGGCCAGCGCGGCGGAGGTGGGCTCGTTGATGATGCGGAGCACGTTGAGGCCCGCGATCTGGCCCGCTTCCTTGGTGGCCTGCCGCTGCGCGTCGTTGAAGTACGCGGGCACGGTGATCACCGCGTCGGTGATCTTCTCGCCGAGGTAGGCTTCGGCGTCCCTCTTCAGCTTCTGCAGGATGAACGCGCTGATCTGCTGCGGGGTGAACTTCTTGCCGTCGATGGTGACGGACCAGTCGGTGCCCATGTGCCGCTTGACCGACCGGATCGTCCGGTCCACGTTGGTGACGGCCTGCCGCTTGGCGACCTCGCCGACGAGCACCTCGGAGTTCTTCGCGAAGGCCACGACCGAGGGAGTGGTGCGCGAGCCCTCGGCGTTGGCGATGACCGTGGGCTCTCCGCCCTCGAGGATGGCGACGACCGAGTTGGTCGTCCCCAGGTCGATCCCTACCGCACGTGCCATGACTGTCCTTATGGTGTGTTGAAGTTGAGTGGTCCGGGCTCAAGCTTGCCAGCGGCCCCCCTCCGCCGTCAAATGACTTGAGTCATATTGGCTCAACTTTCGCCGGCCGCGGAACATTCCCGGCGATCCGCCCCAGCCGTCCCGCCCGGGGCGTGCGTTAAGTTACTAGACGGTAATATGGGCTGCCGTGCGCGCGGCCCGGGGCGCGGGCCGGCCGCGTACGCTTGAGCTCCGGGCATCGAGGAGGTTCCGCGTGGTCGTGCGGATGACGGTCGGGCTGGCGCTGACCGCGGTCGCGTTGGCGGTGGCCGGGTGGCGGCTGTGGTGGCTGTACCGGGTGGCGCGGGCGGGGCAGCCGGCGCCGGAGCGGTGGGGGTACGCGCGGCGGCACCTGGGCGCCGACCTGAGGTCGCAGCTGGTCGAGGTGTTCGGCCAGCGGAAGCTGCTGAGGTGGTCGCTGCCGGGGGCCGCGCATGCGGCGACGTTCTGGGGCTTTGTCATCTTGCTGTTCACGATCATCGAGGTCTACGGTGACCTGTTCTCCCGCAGGTTCGCGATCGCGGGGATCGGGCATTCGCCGGTGCTGGGGTTCCTTGAGGACCTGTTCGCGGTGGCGGTGCTGGCCGCGGTGGCCTGCTTCACCGTGATCCGGCTGCGCAATTCGCCGCGGCGCCGCGGCCGGGCGTCGCGGTTCTCCGGGTCGCACCTGGGCGCGGCCTGGCTGGTGCTGGTGATGATCTTCCTGGTCATCGCGACGCTGCTGCTGTACCGGGGCGCGCAGGCCAACACCGGGGTGTTCCCCTACGACGACTGGGCGTTCGCCTCGCACCTGGTCGGCGCCTGGCTGCGCCCGCTGGGCTACGGGGCCAACGCGGTGCTGGAGGCGGTCTTCATCCTCGCGCAGGTCGGGGTGATCATGGCGTTCCTGGTGGTCGTGGTCTACTCCAAGCACCTGCACATCGGCCTGGCCCCGCTGAACGTGCTGTTCGGCCGGCGCCCGGATGCGCTGGGCGGCCTGGAGCCGATGCGGTCCGGGGGGCGGGTGCTGGACTTCGAGCAGGCCGACCCGGACGCCGACACCTTCGGGATCGGGAAGGTGGAGGACCTGTCGTGGAAGGGGCTGCTGGACCTGGCGACCTGCACCGAGTGCGGCCGGTGCCAGTCGGCCTGCCCGGCGTGGGCGACCGGCAAGCCGCTGTCGCCGAAGCAGGTCATCCTCGACCTGCGCGACCACGCCTTCGCCAAGGCCCCGTGGCTGCTGGCCTCCGGGGCGGAGCGGGAGAGGCTGCCGCAGGCGGTGCGGGACGAGGCCGGGCGGCCGCTGGTCGGCGCCGGCGGCGGGGTGATCGACCCGGACGTGATCTGGTCGTGCACCAACTGCGGGGCGTGCGTGGCGGAGTGCCCGGTCGACATCGAGCACATCGACCACATCGACGGGATGCGCCGCCACCAGGTGCTGATCGAATCGGCGTTCCCGGCGGAGGCCGCGGGCATGCTGCGCAACCTGGAGAACCGGGGCAATCCCTGGGGCATGGCCGAGGACAAGCGGCTGGAGTGGATCACCGAGCTGGACTTCGACGTGCCGGTCGCCGACGGGAAGATCCCCGGCGACGTGGAGTACCTGTTCTGGGTCGGCTGCGCCGGGGCGCTGGAGGACCGGGCCCGCAGGACCACCAAGGCGATCGCCACCTTGCTGCACGCCGCCGGGGTGGCCTTCGCGGTGCTGGGCCCGGCGGAGACCTGCACCGGCGACCCGGCGCGGCGGCTGGGCAACGAGTTCGTGTACCAGATGCTCGCCGCGCAGAACATCGAGACCCTGAATGCGGCCGCGCCGAAGACGATCGTCGCGTCCTGCCCGCACTGCTTCAACACCATCGCCAACGAGTACCCGCAGCTCGGCGGGCACTATGAGGTGATCCACCACACCCAGCTGCTGGCCAGGCTCCTCCGGGAGGGGCGGCTGCGGCCGGCCGGGCCGGTCGCGGAGAAGCTGACCTACCACGACCCGTGCTTCCTCGGCCGGCACAACAAGGTGTTCACCGCGCCGCGGCAGATCCTCGAGGCGGTCCCGGGCGTGCAGGCCACCGAGATGCCGCGGTGCAAGAGCCGCGGGTTCTGCTGCGGCGCCGGCGGGGCCAGGATGTGGATGGAGGAGCGGATCGGCAAGCGGATCAACACCGAGCGCATCGAGGAAGCCCTCGCGCTGGATCCCGACACGATCTCCACCGCCTGCCCCTACTGCCTGGTCATGCTGGGCGACGCAATCGCCGCCAAGAAGGGAGCCGGCCAGGCCAAAGACACCCTCGAGGTCGTCGACGTGGCGCAGTTGCTGGCCCGGTCGGTGACCGCGGGCGGCAGGGACGAGCAGCCGTCCGGCGCCGACGGCCGGGGGCCGGCCGGCGGCTGAGTAACACCGCGGCCCGGTAGAAGTTCAGGTAGGAACGGGACGGGGTGGGGCCGCGCTGGTCCTGGTACCTGGAGCCGTAGACGGCGGAGCCATACGGATGCTCGGCCGGCGAGCTGGTGCGGAAGAGGCAGAGCTGGCCGGTCTTCATCCCCGGCCACAGCTTTATCGGCAGCGTGGCGACGTTGGACAACTCCAGTGTCACGTGGCCGGAGAAGCCGGGGTCGATCCAGCCCGCGGTGGAGTGGGTGAGCAGTCCCAGCCTGCCCAGGGAGCTTCTCCCCTCGAGCCTGCCAGCCACGTCGTCGGGCAGCGTGACCACCTCGTAGGTCGACGCGAGCACGAACTCCCCGGGATGCAAGACGAACGGCTCGTCGCCGTGGGTCTCGATCAGCCTGGTCAGCTCCGGCTGCTCGATGGCGGGGTCGATGTGGGGGTAGCGGTGGTTCTCGAAGACGCGGAAGTAGCGGTCCAGCCGCACGTCGATGCTCGCCGGCTGGATCAGCCCGGGATCGTACGGGTCGAGCCTGACCCGGCCGGACTCGATCTCGGCCTTGATGTCACGATCAGAGAGCAGCACGCTGGCAACCTACCGGGTCCGGTACCATGTCTGGGCGGACACAGCGTGGTCTGGTCCCGCGGCGGCGCCGCGGACAGGCGGTGCCGAGCTGCGCGGGTGTAGTTCAATGGCAGAACGTCAGCTTCCCAAGCTGATAGTGCGGGTTCGATTCCCGTCACCCGCTCCACAGCAAAACGCCAGGTCAACGGCGTCTTACCGGCCAGCTTGAGCCTCTCACGGCCTGTCATTGCCTGCGGATTTCTCACAATTTCTCACATCTGACCTGGCGCGCTCACGCGCCGAGGAGCGCGGCGATGGCGTCCCGGGCGGCTTCGAGGTCGCCCGGCCGGACCCGGATGTAGTGCTTGAGCGCGGTCGCGCCGCCGTCAGCGTGCCCGGCCCATGCGGCCACCACCGCGATTGGCACCTGACCCGAGTTGAGCAGGTAGGACAGCGCGGAATGGCGAGCATGGTAGAAGGTGATCCGGCGGAGCTTGGCGGACTCCACGAGCCGGTAGAACGTGCCGCGTAGGCGCTGCGTGCTGTAACCGGCTCCGATCTCATCGGCGGCGACGTAGCCGCCATGACTGCCCGGCCGGTACGCCTCGCCCGCTGCCATCCGTTCTTTGCGCTGGCGCTTACGCAGCTCGCGTAGCGCGTTGACCGTGCCTTCGTCGAGCGGGAGCGTCCGCTCGCCGGCGGGCGTCTTGGCGGTCTCTCGCTCAAGCACCTTGCCCGCCACGATCACCTGCACGCGGGCGACGGTGAGCGTGCCGGCGGTCAGGTTCACCGAATCCCAGCGCAGGCCGGCCACTTCCTCGGGACGCAGAGCCAGCAGGGACAGCCGCCATACCGCATGGAGACGATCACCGCGGGCGGTGTCCATGAAGGCCCGGACCTCGTCGTCGGTCCATGGGGTGACCTTGCGCGGCCGCTGCCGGGGACCGCGCACGCCCTCGGCCGGATTCCAGGCCATCTTCCGGTCCCGTACGGCCTCCTGGAACGCCCGGCGCAGCACGGTCAGCATCATCTGCACCGACCGCGCCCCGAGCCCGGTGCCGACCGGGCCACCCTTCTTCCTGCCCTTGGTGAGCATGAAATCCACCACCGCGTTGACATCGGCCGTGCCGATGCTCTGTAGCTTGCGATGGCCGAGCAGTTCCCAGGGGACCCGTAGGGCATCCTGGTAGGCGCGCAGCGTGCCCGGCTCCACACCGCGCCCGGTCGCCGCCAGCCACTCGCTGAGGTACTCACCGAGCGTCATCTTGTCCGGGTGGACGTACCGGCCGGTGCTGGATTCGGTACGGATTTTCGCCAGCGCGTCTCGCGCCTCCCGCAAGGTGTCGAACGTGTGCGTGACTTGCCTGCGCTTGCCGTCAGGCCCGCGCGGCGCGTCGGTGACGAACCTGTATCGCACCTCCCCGGATTTCAGGGTGATCTTCTTGATCGGGTCCTTAGCCACTGCTGATCTCCTCTCGTGGAACCCGACGCTTCTTGCTGGGTCTAGCTTTGCATCGGATTTCAATGCATACTAGTCTGCGTGGGCATGCATCGGAAGTCAAGGCGGCCTCCTGACGATGCTCCGCTGCTTGAGCTGTTCGAGGTGATCGGGCGGCGATGGGCGCTGCGCGTGCTGTGGGAGCTGCGGGACGGCGGGCTGACCTACCGCGAGTTGGCGGCGCGGATACCGGGCATGTCGACCAGCGTGCTTACCGACCGGCTGCGTGAGCTGCGAGCGGCGGGTCTGGCCGAGCACGAGCGGGGCACCGGTTACCGGCTCAGCTCGCATGGGCGTGACCTCATGGCTCTCCTGGAGCCTCTTCACGAGTGGGCGGCTCAATTCCGAGGACCTGCATCAGGCCGGCCGTAGGCACCCGGTAGGACCTGCCGACGCGCAGCACACGGCAGGGGAACTCACCGCGCCGGGCCAGTTCGTAAGCCGTCGACCGGCCGAGGCCGAGGGCCCGGGCGGCGGTTGGCACGTCGACCGTGACCGGCAGGGCAAGCATCTCGGCGCGAGTCAGCCCGTTTCTCGATGCGGTCATGACTGGCCGTCCGAGCCCTGATCACCGCGTCCAGCCTGCGTCAGACGCTCGACGGTCAGCGCGGCGAACTCCGGAGACAGTTCGATGCCAGTGAAGCGCCGGCCGAGTTGGAGGGCCGCGAGCCCGGTGGTGCCAGTGCCGGTGAAGGGGTCGAGTACGATGCCGCTTGGTTTGCATCCTGCCGCGATGGCGCGCAGGGGCAGGTCGATCGGGTAGGCGGCGAAGTGGGGGCCGTTGTACGGGCGCGTGGGGAGCGTCCAGACGTCCCCGGGGTTGCGGCCCCGCGGATGCCCGCGCCGGTGGCTGCCGTTGCCGCGCAGGTTGGCATAACGCTGCCCGGCGGTGACCTGGCGAGCATGCGGCCCGTACTTGGGCGGCTGGGTGGCACGCCCGGCGTGTCCAGGTGACCGGCGCGGGCCGCATGCGCTGAACCCGGCCAGCAGCTGCCGCTGGGTGGCGGCGCTGTGCGGAACCCGGATGGGGTCGAGGTCAAACCAGTAGGCGGGCTGCTTGACGAGCAGGAAGATCAGCTCGTGGCGGCAGTTGAGCCGGTCGCGGACCGATTCGGGCATCGCGTTGGGCTTGTGCCACACGACCGCGTTGCGCAGTATCCACCCGTCGTCTTGCAGGGCGAAGGCGACCCGCCAGGGGATGCCGAGCAGGTTCTTGGCCCGCATCCCGGGCATCTTGTGGGTGGTCAGGTGCGGGCCGAGGTAGGCGTGCAGGCCGGTGGCGCCTCCTCCGCCTATGGAGTAGGAGTCGCCGAGGTTGAGCCAGCAGGTGCCGTCGTCGGCCAGGACGCGGCGGGCTTCGGTGAACACGGCGCGCAGGGTGGCGACGTAGGCGGCTGGGTCGGGTTCGTGGCCGTACTGGCCGGTGATGCCGTAGTCGCGTTTGCCCCAGTAGGGCGGGCTGGTCACGATGCAGTCGGCCGACCCGTCGGGCATTTCGGCGAGCACGTCGCGGGCGTCGCCGACGTAGAGGGCGCTGGAAGCATCGTGCCAGTATGGCGCTGCCGTCATCGCCACCACCCCTGGCGGTTACGCTGGGTATCCGATTGGGCTGTTCCGTCCAGTCGTCTAAATCCAGGAGCGTGTGCCCTATACGTGCAGACACGCGCGTGGAATTGGACGTGGACGTGGACGATGGACGAGCGGCGGCGGCTACGCATGGTTACCGGCTTCCGGGGGTGGCGCGCCAGTAGCCGCGGGTGGGCTGGATCGCACGTCCGGCCGCCGCGTAGTCTGCGAGTCGGTAGTACACCCACGATCGGCTCATGCCGGTGACCTGCACCAGGTTGGCGACGGACACGCCATCGGCGGGCGCGGATCGCAGCGCGTCCCACAGCAAGGCGTCCGGGTCGGCGGTACGGCGTCTGCCGCCGCGGCACCCCTTCGGGTCTGGCCCGTCCGGGCTATCATCCGGGTCCGCCGGCTCATCTGCGCGGGATGTGCCGAGTGCTGCGGCCGAGGCCGAGTCCAGGGGCGGCCGGTGGTCGGCGTACCGGCTCGCGGTGTCGGCGACGGCCTGGTCGGTGAGCAGGTAGGCGCGGGCCCGGCGGGGCGTGTCGTGCTCGGCGGCCGATATCAGGAACTTGCCGGGCGCGTTGAGCATGTGCGCGTTCCAGCCCGCGGCCAGCATCCCCTGCCCGAGGATTAGGTCCACGTCCTTGCGTTCGCGGACGCGGAAGCAGACCCGCACGTCCATCTGGGAGCGCACCGCACCCTGGCCCATAGCCTTCTGGGTCGGCCGCTGTGTCGCGGCGATCAGGTTGACCGCGACGGCGCGTCCGCGCCGGGCAATCGAATCGGCGTCCTTGACGGCGTCGGGTGCGTCATCGACCAGTTCGGCGTACTCGTCAATGAGGATGACCAGCGCGGGCATGTCCGGCGAGGGTTCCCAGACCCGCTGCCCACGCTCGGCGAGCAGCGCGGCCCGGGCCTCCAAGATGGCGACCGCATCGGCGAGCAGGGCGCAGGCTTCCTCGGGGGTGGTGGCCAGCCGGTCAATGCACGATGCCCAAGGCCCGAGTTCCATGCCCCTTTTGAGATCGATGCCCCAGATGACCACATCGCCGCACGCGGCCAGATTGCCGATGAGCACGTTGAGCCATCCGCTCTTGCCTCCGCCGGTGGCTCCTCCCGCCAGGCCGTGCCGGCGCAGGAACAGCACCCGGCACGGGGCCGCGTCCTCGAACGGGCCGAAGTCGATCGGCTCGGTGATCGAGGTGACCGACGGGCCGGGCCACGGGATGGCGTCGGCGTGCGGGTCGATGTCGAGCACGCGCAGCTCGCACCGGTTGGCCAGGTCGTCAGGAGTGGGGTAGACGCGGACCGCTCCCCGGTGCGTGCCCAGGCCGGACTCCAGGGCCGGGATCTTGGCGATCACGTCGGTGATGGTCTGGCCGCGGGCCAGGCGCAGCCGGGCCCGCCAGCCCCACACGTCCACAAGCGCGGACATGACCTGCGAACCGGCCAGCCCGACGGCCTGGGCGATCTCCGGCCAGACCTCGAGCTTGCGCTCGACGCGGACCCTGGCCCGGCGGCGATGGTGCGCCCACCAGGGCACCGACAAGAACACTCCTCCGAGTGCCAGAAGTTGCGGCATCGGCGTGCTAAACGGGCCGAGGATGGCTGCGGCGGCGACCCAACCGCCGCCGGCGAGGGTGGTCACCGTCACGTACAGGCGTTCGGCCAGTGTGGGGAGCCCGGCCCGGCCGCCGAGTGTCATGACGGTCACGACCACCACGGCGGCGATGGCCAGGACGAGCGGCCACCAGTGCCGGTGCCCGGCATTCAGCCACGAGGTGAGGCCAAGGAGGCCTCCGGCCGTGTAGAGCGGGGCGAGTTCGGAGCGGTACCGCCAGGCCCAGCGCAAGACCACGACCACGGCGCATTCGGGAAGCTGGTCGTTGCCGGTAATGAGCATCATGGGCTGCATGCCGCCCCGGCGTATCCGCCGGGCCTGGCGGCGCATCCGGCGCGGAGTGGTCACGGGCGGCTCCCCTGGTCGGCGGGGACTTGGCCGCGGGCGTGTAGCTCGTCGCGCAGGTAGGACAGGGGGTCGGGCTCGCCGTCGAGGTGGGCGCTGATAACAGCGCGGGCGGCGGCGAGCAGGTTCGCGTGGTCGAGGCGGGTATCTGCGAGTTCGGCGCGGAGCCGGGTGATCTCGGTGGCCAGGGCGGGGGTGTCGGCGAGGGCGGCTTCAAGCTGCTGCCATATCTCGGCGAGGGTGGGTTGTGCGGCGGAAAATCCGGCGATCATCCGCTGTGCGGTCTCGTTGCGCACGGTGATCTCTTCGAGGTTGATTTCGGAATCCGGGTGCGGGTTGGACATAGGCACCACCTCCGTTCTATGGCCTGCTGAGCCAGTTGACGAGGCCGGACAAGAAACTGTGGATTTCTGGCGCGGCGGTTGTCGCGGCGAGCAGGAATCCGAAGATGAGGGCGACGACGGCGTGCCATGCGCGAAGCCCCATGTAGCGGTAGGCGACGTAGACGAGAATTCCGAAGACGAAGACGAGGGGAACGGACACGGTCATGATGATCACTTCTTTCCGGTGAGGTATTGGACTTGCGTTTTGCGACCGCGCCAAGCCCTGCGGCGGTACCAGCGGGCACGCGCAGAGCATTTGCGGCATCGCTTGCTTGATTCGTTGCGCTGCGCGCCGCACGTGCAGCGGTGCTCGATGATTTCGAGAGGGATTTTGCGCATTAGTTGTCACCCTCTTCGTTTCTGCGGGTGCCTACTCCGACCACTCGGCGCGCGATGGCGTCCACGCGGTTGCTGGCGGGCGAGGCCAGGTCGCTGTGGTCTCCCTTGCGGACACCGGCCGCGATGAGGATGAGGAACGTGACCGCGCCTAGCAGAAGTACAGAGCATGCAGCGAGGATGATGTAGAAGAAATTCATTTCACTGCTCCCGGGTCTCGTCTTTCGGGATGGCGACTGCGCGGTACTCGACGGGTCCGAACCGGCGCGAGGTCTGGTAGTGGCAGTAAATGGGGCAGGTCCCGACTCCCGAGCCAATGCGCGAGGCGATCAGGTCAATTTCTCGCCGCCTCGCTGAGTCGGAGCCGAGAGGAGGGAAGACGAGGACGTCGGTGTATAGCGGGGCGGGAACCTCCGGGTGGCTGGCCAGGAAATCGGCGAGCGCACGAAGGCCGGTAATAAGTTCCTGCCGCTGGGCCGGGTCGGCGTAAGTCATACGGCACCACTCCCTACGATGGCTTTTGCGTTTTCCAGGTACCTCGATTTCACCTGGACTCCGACCTATTTGCCATGCAGGGCTAATGCAGTTCCGCTGCACCTTTAGTGCAATTCATTCGAGAGGTTATGCAAGCGTGATGCAATTGGAGTGCAGCCACGGTGCAAGTCGCTTAATGCGGCCCGTGCAGCTCCACGCTTTTCGCAGCTGCCGTCGGCGCATGAGTGCAGGAGCCCAGGGATTCCGGCTATCAACGGCCTTCTCGGTCGGGCCAGACATCGCCGGCCATGCTAAAGCTGAAATCATCAATCTAGAGCTGATTTCAGCTCGGATGTTACGGAATGCCTTCGTCTGCTTGCGGCTGGTCTCTGTTCGGTGCGGAATCCCTAAGCGATCGGCTAGCCTCGGCGCTGGAAGTGGAACGCGGAGGAACGCGCGTGTCGGAAGGCGACCCGGACAACTGGGCTGCGGTTGCCCGGGCTATCAGCGACCGTGTCCGCGAGCTCGGCTGGCGTCAGCGTGAGCTTGCGGAGCGCTCGCACGTGTCCCTGGCCGTCGTGCGGGAACTCCAGCGGCACACCGTCGAGCGCCGCCTTAGCCCCCGCACGCTCGAAGCCTTGTCGGTGGCGCTCGGCTGGGAGCCATACCACCTCGACAGGGTGCTCAAGGGCCACGTGCCGCAGCCCGGGGACCATCACGCGCCCGACATTGCCGCCGTGTGGTCTCGCCTTGACTCCGTCGAATCGCGGGTCGCCGAAATCGCCAAGCTTCTTACCGAACTCAGGGCCGACATCGCCACGGTGATCAATCATGTCCGCGACGATTGAGAGACCAGCTTCCCCGCGCATGCAGGTAGTTGCGTCATGGACTAGTGGTCACGCCGACCTGCTCCGGCAGGCCCTGCGCATGACCAACGAATCGTTCGCAGAGTACCTAGGCGTAGCAGTCCGCACCGTCGCTTATTGGCGCAAGCATCCCGATATCATTCCTATACCTGCGATGCAGGAGATTCTTGACGCAGCGCTCGAGCGTGCGCCGGAAAGGGCGAAGGCTCAGTTCGCCCTGCTGACAGAAAACGGCAGCCGGACAGACCGCTTGGCTTCATCCCAGATACCAGAGCCGCATACATCCATTCCTGCCATTCCATCTCCGTCAGTCGCTCCGGCGATTCCTATTCAGCGAACCCCGCTTGATGATGTAGATAACCTACTCGCGCACCTTGCGGTCACCAGCATCAGCGACGATGTGGTTCAGCAGATCGAGCAAGCCGCTATCTCCCTTGCTGAATCTCATACCCAAGCACCTGCCCGCAAGCTTCTAAGCCAGATCATGCCTCTTCACCAACGCGCCCGATCGCTGCTTGGAGGAAGACTCCGGCTCTCACAGCAACGTGAACTGTACAGGATCGAATCCCTGCTACTGTCACACGCTTGCCTGCTGCTGGGCGACCTTAACGAGAATGCTCTCGCCGAACGATATGGCATGGCTGCGCTTGCCTTTGCACGAGAAGCGGGATCTGACCAGGCAATTGCCATGACGGTGCTCGCGAAGACATTTCGCTGGCAAAAGCGACTCACGGAATCGATGGATATGGCGCGCAGAGGGTTCGTGTGCAGCCAGAACGCTCCGATCCGCGTGCAGCTCGCCAGCCAGGAAGCCAACGCCGCAGCGCTCCTGGGCGACGCGGTACGTGCGCGGGCGGCGCTTGCCAGGGCCGAGCGGGCCGCTGAGACCGTGCCAGCAGACTCCGGGCTCTCGGCCTGGTCGTTCCCTCTTGCCCGGCAAGCGGTCTTCGCGCAGTCCGTGGCAACTCAGCTTGGCGATGCCGATGCGATGCTGGAGGCTGCCTCAGTAGCCGACGCAGCATGGTCGGCGGGAGCACCGAAGGTTCCGGCGAACTGGGCGCAAATACGCGTCGGCGCGGCGGTAGCGCATCTGCTAAATGGGTCACTTGACGGCGTGGTCGCGGAGGTAGAGCCCGTATTGGTCCTTCCCTCAAACATGCGCGTGGCTACTGTAACGGCCTACACGGAAAGGCTCAGACGGCGCCTTGGACATCCCAGGTATAACGGCGCCGCACAAGTTCGCGAGCTGGGCGAGCGACTAGCGCAATTTAATGTGGACGCTCTATCGGATACAGAATCCGAAGAGGACTAAGCCCGCGATGCCGATACCTGACGAGACAAGAGACCGCTGGAGCAATAGACCAGAACCGGATTCCGGGAAGGGCGCTGTCTACTGGCACATACTATTCCGTGACGATCCTGCCGTCCGCGCCGCGGCTAGGAAGGCGCAGGCGCGACTGGCTTCGTTCCGCGATCTCCATATGACTCCTGAGGAATGGCTACACGCAACAGCTCTCGTTGCGGGCACGACGGAAGAAATCTCTAGCCAGGACCTTGACAAGATGCTTTCCAGGGCGCAACAGCACCTCAGCAGTATTCAACCGATCAAGGTCACAATTTCCACGGTGCTATATCATCCGGAGGCGATCATGCTAGGCTTCAAGCCCAAGGATGCCCTAGATCCGATCCACCGCGCTGTACGAGAAGCCACGCTCGCGGTGACAGGACGAAAGGGCAGCGTTACCGGGCCTGCCGCGCTATGGATCCCCCATATGACAATCGCCTACAGCACAGGCAAACAACCCATAGCGCCCATCGCCAATGCGCTAGGACGCGAAGTTCCGAAATGCGACATAACCGTAAGAGCCGTCAGCCTAGTAATTCAGTGGGGGGCTGAGCGGCTCTGGAATTGGCAACTAGCCGGCACTGCCAATCTGGGAAATTCGTAAGCCAGCGCGCTACTGGCCTTTTGGTTCAGGCGCCCGTACGAACGTGCCACGGCCGGCGATGGTGACCACGAGAGCTTCCTCACGCAGGATGCCTACCGCCATGCGCACAGTGCCGCGAGATACACCGTGCTCTTGCTGTAGGTAGCTCTCACTGGGCAGGAGTGAACGCGGCTGCAACTCGCCCGACTTGATCATCTCCCGGAGGATGTCCGCAAGCTGGACGTACAGCGGTGTCGGATTCATGTGGTCCACGTGCTCCACGGGGCAGACGGTACCTGATCAGGTAGGATAGCATATATGTCCGGTATGTCCAACCCATTCTGTACCGGCTAGACGTATAGCCCGTCCTACCCGTACACTTGTGACCGCGCGGCGGGGGTCGCGATGCCTTCCGCATCCACTTCCAGGACCCCCGCCGACGCCCTTCAAGGGCACTCGCGGACAGATACGTCCCGCATGCAGGGAGCCGGTCTCGCGAGGAACGCATGGGAGGAAGGACGGGCCGGTTATGAGCACGGCAGAGCCGGGTGCTCGACCCGTGACGTTCCGTGCCATGTTCGTTGAAGAGCTGCGAGCCCGCCGGGAGCACATGGGTCTTACCCAGCGGGAATTCGCCGAGAAGGCACACCTGTCGTTGTCGTCGGTCAAGCAGTACGAGAGGGAGCGGAAGAAGCCGGGGCGGAAGTTTGCGACCTGGTGCGATGAGTTCTACGGATGTCCAGGAACATTTGAGCGCATGTACGACGGCATGGTCGCTGAGTCCTACCCGTCATGGTTCGGTCCGCGGGTCCTGTTCGAGGACAAAGCAAGATGCATCCATGAGTGGGAGATGCGAGGCATACCGGGACTGCTACAGACGCCCTCCTACGCCAGCGCCGTCATACGAGCATGCCGACCTTACGACACCAAGGAAGACCTCGAACGCGACGCGGCGGCGCGCATCGAGCGCCAGAACATCCTCACGGGTGACGATCCCCCCAAACTCTGGGTGGTCCTGGGCGAAGGGGTAATCAGGCAGGCCGTCGGGGGCGTCCGCGTGATGCGCGAACAACTCGATCACCTGCTCTGCCTCGCCGAAGTACAGGGAATCGTCCTGCAAGTCCTGCCGTTCGCAGTCAGCGACGCGCCGGGCGTAGACGGGCCGGCGGCCCTGTTCGAGTTCGATGACTCACCTCCGGTCGCCTACCTCGAGGGGTGGGGCTCCGGCAGGGTCGAGAAAGATCCGAAGGAAGTAGCGGCCATCGCCACAGCGCTTAGCATGATCAAGGGATGTGCGCTGTCCCCGATCGATTCGGCACAGCTCATGACCACGATCAGGAGCGAGCTATGAGTGACGAGGTGGTCTCTGACTGGCGTGTAGCCACCTACACAGGTGGTCAGGGCAATTGCGTAGAGGTGAGCAGGTCGGCCACCGCGGTTGCGGTGCGCGACACGAAGGACAGGGAACGCGGCCCGGTGCTGCGCTTCGAACTTTCCGTGTGGCGCGCGTTCACTGAGCGACTCAAAAGATAAAGTTCTATGAACCGAACCGGCCCCCGTGCGGAGGAGTGCAATCTCCGAACGGGGGCCTTCGTATGTACGCGTAATTGCGCAGGGACACCGCCAACCAGGCTAGGGACACCTTCAGTCACGCGGGAGACACTCATCGATCTGTGTCCCCCGCAACCCTTGGAACGACGCCTTCTTGCCTGCCATCGTAAGGCTTGCATGAGGAAAGGTGTTTCAATGGCCGCTAGAGACGACGCTTTGACCGAGACACGAGCCAGGCATCCTCGTTGGGGCATCTGGATTTCTAACGCGGGGCGGTATTGGGCTACTCGCCGGGGTAATGTCCAGCTCACCGATAACGTACACCCCGGCTGGGCGATGACCGTCGATGCTGACTCTCTCGCGGAACTGGAGACACGCATTAAGGAGCAAGAACAGTACGAACAGGGCGCGGCATGATGACATCAGATGCTCGACCACTCACCGGTCCCGCAATCGGATCAGCCTGGCAGTCCGCCCGGCATGACCAGCCCCGGCCACTGGATGCCGGCACGTTCCTTCTGGTAACACTGCCCTCCTCTCCATTCTGGGCACGCCGGTATACACGCTTCTTTCTGGACTCTTGTCGGGGAATAAGTGAGAACACGGCAGAGACAGCAGAATTGCTGATCTCCGAACTCGTGACTAATGCGGTGCGGTTTGCTGGCGATCCGGCGCGGACGCTGCGGCATTCCGAACGCGCGGACGCGAGTCTAATATCACTGTCCATACGGCATTTCCCGGAAAGCCTACTCATCGAAGTCTACGACACCGACAGCAATCCACCAATCCTATCGCGCGTCAACGAATACGCGGAAAGTGGCCGTGGCCTAATGCTAGTCGAAGCTCTCAGCAAGGAATGGTCGTGCTTCTTCCCTCCGGGCGGAGGCAAAGTCGTATACTGCGTGCTAGAGACAAGATGACCTGCTATCACGATGTCATTCACCTCACGACGGCCCAGCTTGAGCATGCAAAGCGTGAGTCACAATTCCATTTTTTCAGCTCCCCTGCAATATCGGCTCAGCGTACAGACCGCGGGCTTATCCTTGGATATTTAGTCTATCTGCTCGTGTTTCGCTACTTACTACAAGCCAGTCACCTCCACGATCATGCAATTTCTGCACGGCGCGGAGCCCAATATCAATCGCCTGATCCGAAGCCATAGATACGTTGTCGCCACCCGCCAAATCACCGTGAACCACTCGGCTTCTGAGTTCATAGATTTCGAGGAGCTTCTTCCGTAGGGCAGATCTTGCCGCAGGCTCACCCTCTAGAAGATTCGTCAGGGCTCCGGCGACCCGAGTGGTCGTCCTGTACCGTGTTCCTACAAGGCTTTCCCAAGCGATAACGGAGTCGATGAGCGCATCAGCCTTTTCCGCTCGCTGTGCGATCGCCGACACTAGCCTGCGCTCTGCGATTTGTAGGCTTCCACCTCGGCTTTCTTCGAGCCGTCTGGCCCATGCTTCGGTAGCCTCCAATTCCTCAGAACTAGGTCTCGGAGTTGGCTGTATGGGGTAAAGAATTCCAGGATGCCGATAACTATTTAGTTCCACTAGTGGAAGGAGGACAGCTTCAAACGTGATCATTGGTGCGCAACGGGGGTTCCCCGTCGATGCCATCGCGAAGGCCATAGGGAGGAGTTGGCGCGCACCCTCTACAGTGGGAGCGATAGGGGCGTCCGCGGTGTGCTGAACCGGGTACTCTTCACGGCTGACTTGAAGTGTCATGGTGCAGGGCGCAGCGAGAATCGCCGTTGTAGCATTGAAGCCAAGACCGACTCTGAAATTTGTGGGCGCCCCCTTGAGTACTCCCCAAGGTGTGCTAACCTGAGAATCAGGTGATAGCTGGATTCCAGTGTATCCTATAAGGTTGTAAGCAGTTATTGCTTCTCCTCGTCCCTGGTTAAGCAAATTCTCGTAGTTCGCGAGGACCGCTTCTATGAATGAGTGCAGTGTAATTTCTTCCCTGAGAAAGTAGAATTTCTGAGCTGCCGATGTTAGCAGTGACGCCACGAATTCACTGAATGGCTGCCTGATGCTACCACCAGGGTAAATCAGTGTCGGATCGAACTGGCCGCTGGCAGGCAAGAATACTGACAAGTCAGATACTTCCGACAGGGCTTGGAGTGTTTGATTTAGTTCGGCCCAACAATCAGCCACAGCAAGACGCATGAGCTGGGAGCGATCAGGGTTGGTAATAGCACCTAGTAGAGCTGGCGACCACTTTTCCTTATACGACCCTGGGTCGCTACGTGCGTAAGCGGCTTTCGCGAGGTTGATGAGCGCGGTAATAGCGGAGGAGGTCACGCCACTACCCTAGACGACGCACAACGCACCTCGCGCCGTCGCTGAAGGTATTAGATTCCGCCGTCCAGCGTCATCTGCTCCGGCGCCGACTGCCCGGCCTTGGTCGCCTGCACATACGGGAGGATCGGTGGCGGCATGTGCGGGCGCTTGTGGCTCAGCAGGTCAGCGACTGTGATCACCTGAACCCTCGGATACACCTGCCCGTTGACCGGCCAAGTGTAGGTACCGCCGTGGTTCACTGCGTCGATGACGCCGCGCGACGGATCAGCCATGCTGATCAGAACGCCCATCTGCGCTTTCTGGCTGTTAACCGTGCCGATCAGGTCACGGACCATACTCGCAGAGCCGTCGAAGGCGGCCAGCGCGGCGCGGGCGGTGGGCTTGGCGGCACGGCCTTCGGGCAAGATGCCGGGCAGCGGCACGTCCGGGCCGAGGGCGGCGCGGAGCCCGGCCTCGATGAGCCCGAAGATGAGCAGGGCGATGCCGATGACGGCGATGAGCGCCTCGATCCGGTCGTCGTTGTGCAAGAAGACGGGCCGGACCTTGAGGGTCTGCTTCAGGTCGCGGTGCCGCTGCCCGGCGATCCACTGGTCTTTGTAGGTTTTCAGCACGTCTAGGGCGGTCAGCGGGGTGCCGTCGCCGGGGTCGGGCAGGTTGGTGGCCAGCGCGTACAGCCCGTCGAGGCGGCTGGCGTCAGCGATGGCGGCGGCGTTGCGTGCCCAGGTGATCCACGGCTTGCCCGCCTTGGTGCCGGTGCGGACGGTGATCAGGCCGGCGGCCTGGCCGGTGAGGATCTGGGCGACCCGGGCGTCGGCCTGCTTGCGGGTCTTGTAGTACCGGCCGCCGAGCCCGTTGCGGATGCGGCCCAGCGCGGCCTCGGCCTTGGCCAGGACGCGCTCGCGGGCGGCGGCGACCGAGGCCGCTTCCTCGGAGGACCAGATGTAGGCAGCACGCAGGTCGTGGCGGGCGCCGACCTCTGGGCTGGCAAGGCGGGAACATACCGGGTGGTACGTAAAACATACCGAGTGGTGTGTTGCTGCTTGCATGTGCGCAACAAGAGCTGTAGAAACAGGGGAGGCAACACGTAGAAAAGAGGTAGCCCCCGGACGTGGTCGCGATCCAGCCGAGGGCTACTCCTCTGGGAGTCGGCGGGGGAGGCTAGAGATGGCCTCCCCTACCGATCCAGTAGGTGACGGCGGCTGAGATCACGCGGCTCACGATCTGCACTACTGCGCAGACAACTGTCCGCTTGATGTCAGCATCCTCGTCGGACGCCTTCCGCCGTCGTGTACCACTACGGGTCATTTCTTCCCCTTCGCTCAGGTTCCGTACTCTTGAGCCGCCCGATCGACCCATGGGCTTGATCGCGCGAGGAGACCAGAAGCGAAGTGGTACAAGCCGTACCCTACCGATGCAGTGCGCACTCTGATCGGCGACACGCCGGACGCAAGTAAGCTGACTCCACTCGGGAAGCCCGTCACCGCCGGGTGACCAGGGCGAACGAGTTCATGTACGTGAGTTGCAAGTTCCCCACGTAGTGAACTTGTTGTTGAGATTGATCATCTCAGGTCTCCCTCTCACGTTCGTCTCACAGACTGGTCGGACGGGGCTGGATTCTGGCGTACCCGTTGGACATGCGCGAGGCCCTGACGTGCAGGAATAGCATGGAGAAGCACTCAGCGGACGTACCCGCTTGATTCCCAAGCTGATAGTGCGGGTTCGATTCCCGTCACCCGCTCCACCGTGAAGACCTGGGTCAGACGTGGTGCGTCTGGCCTGGGCCTTGTTCGTGAACGGCAGTGCTAGGGCGGTTGGGCCATTGGCGGGCGTTGCGGCGGCGGGCGTATTGCAGGCCAGAGATGCCGACCCAGCATTCCCAGCCAGCGAACCTGCCGAGCAGGTCGCGCATCCTGGGTCGGGTTCGGGATCATCGTTCATAGCCGGAACCTCGTTTCCGGTCAGGGCCGGGAGAGACCGGGTGTTGCTGCAGACAGCCGAGCGGCCAGGCGAGCGAGTCGAGGCCGACGTGCGCAGGCGCATCGCTGCGAAAGAGTGGGAAAGCGGCCAGGCGCTGCCGACAGTGGCCGCGCTCGCCGGGCATTACCAGGTGAGCCCTGGCGTGATCGCGCGGACGCTGAAGCGGCTGGAAGCTGACGGGCTGGTCCGGGTAGTGCCCCGCTGGGGAACATTCAGAACCTGAGAGCGCACCCGCGAGCCGCGGAAAGGGGACTCAGCTTATGCCGTGGCGGAGCACGGGCTTGGTCGCGGTGAAGGATCCACAGCCGTACAGTTGAGGTCATGAGTGAGATTCCACTCGACCAGGCACCCAGCGATGTTGCCGCCGCTGCGCACGATGCTGCGCGGGGCAAGGTGGTGTACCTGACCGAGCACGGTAAGCGGTTGGCGGCGATCGTTCCGGCGGGGCTTGCCGCGGAGCTGGAGAAGCTCACTCCGGAGGAGCTCCACGAGTTGCTGGAGGACTTCGCAGACGCGCAGGCGGCACGGGAGGCCCTCGCAGAAATCGAGGCAGGAGCCAGCACGGTCCCGGCCGAGCAGGTCTGGGCGGAGCTGGGCCTCGACTCGTGACCTCCCAGCGGTACGCGCTGGAGTTCGCCCCCAAAGCCGTCCGCTCACTCGGCAAGCTTGACCGCCAGATCGCCGAGCACATCAAGGCGGCCGCCGAGGCGCTGCGGGACGATCCACGGCCAGCAGGAGCCAGGATGTTGACGGGCATGCACGGTGTCTGGCGGATCAGGGTTGCCAAGGACTACCGGATCGTGTACACGCTCGATGACGACCGGCAGCTCATCCTGGTGGTGGACGCGGGCCACCGCCGTGAGATCTACCGATAGCGCTCGCCTGAGGAAGCCGTAACCGCCTTTCCGTACGAGATGATGCCGGGCCATTAGCGGGCCATTTGCCACAGCGAGAAGCGGTCAGTTGCGGGTTCGATTCCCGTCACCCGCTCCGGGGCAGGCGTGCCCGCGGTTCCCGCAGGACGCGCCCGGCGCGCGCCGCGACGGTGACGCCCGGCGCGGCCCGTTGACCGGCGCAGCCCGGACTTGACACGATCAGGCTCATGGCGGAGGTCTCGGTGTTCCGGCCCGGCGGCGTGTCGTACCTGCGCATCGCCGCCGCAGACGTCGCCCGGTCGGCTGCGTTCTACCGCACCGTGTTCGGCTGGCGGACCGAGGAGGGGGCCGGCCGCTTCGCGGACGCCACCGGCCACGTCATCGGCCACTTCATGACCGAACTGCCGGTCGCCGGCGAGGCCGGCGTGGTCCCGTACGTCTACGTCAGCGACATCGACGAGACCCTCGCCAAGATCCCGGCCGCCGGCGGCGAGGTGAGCGTGCCGCCTTATGCCGAGGGCGACCTGTGGGTGGCGGTGACCCGTGACCCGGCGGGCAACGCGGTCGGCGTCTGGCAGCGCGGCCCCAGGCCCGGCCGGTGACGCTCCGCACCCGCAAGGCGGTGCCCGGGTGGCTGGCCCGGCCCGCCGCCTGCCGGCCGCGGCACGCGCGCCGCGCGGCGATGGCCGAAGGGTGCACCACCGCTCGTTCGGATGAACGACCGTGATTTTCCCGAACGATCGGCGGCGCCGCGGGCCCGCGCCCGCGAGCCGGCCCCTGGAGCGATCGCTCGCGCGGCGATAGCCTTGGCCGCAGAGTTGGGGGTGGTTTCCATGGCGGACACCGAGTCGCTGCGGGCGGGGACGGTCGCGGCCGCGCAGCGCCCGGCCCGGCCCGCCGTCCAGGTGGTCCCGGTCAGGGGGCTGCCGGTGGTGGCCGTGGTGGTCGCGCTGGTCGTCGCGTCGATCGCCGGGAACTGGATGTGGGCGCTCACCTTCTGCCACGTGGTCGGCGGCGCGCTGTGGACGGCGCTCGACCTGTTCCTCGGGCTGGTGATCGGCCCGATCCTGGGCCGGCTGTCGGTGCCGGCGCGGGCCGAGTTCGCGGCGCGGTTCATGCCCAAGATGGTGCTCATCATGCCGACCCTGGTACTGATGACGCTGGCCGCCGGGTTCCAGCTCGCGCTGAACGAGGGGAACCTCGCCCCCGGCAACCCGAACCACGCCTGGCTGGTCGCCTCCTACTGCGTCGTCGGGGTCATGGCGGTGATCGCGCTCGGCGTGCTCGAGCCGGCCAACATCGCCGTGCTGTTCGAGATGCGCAAGCAGCGGCCAGACGGCGAGGTGATCGCCGGGCTGATGAAGCGGTTCCTGTACACGGCGGGGGTCACCGGCGCGATGCAGGTCGCGACCCTCATCATCATGACCAGGGTGGCCACCCAGTGAGCGCGGATCCGGCCGCGGCCGCGCGGGGCCGGCGGCTGCCGCCGGTCCACGTGCTGGCCGTCGCATCGCTCGCCCTGGTCGTGGTCGGCGGGATCTGGATGGCGTCGTACGTGCCGCGCCGCCCGCCGCTGGCCGCGCCCTCGGCCCTCGCCGCGGCCGGCGCGGCGCTGGCGCTGGCCGACGTGATCCTGCTCGCCAGGCTGCGGCTGTTCGCCTGGAGGCGGTTCTTCGCGGTCTTCCGCTGGGCGCTGCTCGCCTACCTCGTCTCGGCCGGGATGATCGGCTTCGCGTTCGTCCGTGACCACACCAGCGGCGGGCCGCTGGTGCTGGTGGTGGTGATGCTGGTCATCTACGCGGTCGACGTGCCGCTGGTCATCGCGTTCACCGTGGCGCGCTACTCGTCGCCGCCGTACCCCGCGGACTGACCGGCGTCAGCACCGCCCGGCCTCGGCGAACCGCTTGCGGCAGGCCGTTATCTCGGCCTCGGCGGCCGCCCGGTCGGCCCAGGCGGCCGCCTCCACCATCTTCCCTGGCTCGAGCGCCTTGTACACCTCGAAGAAGTGCTGGATCTCCAGCCGTTCGAACTCGGGCACGTCGTGGATGTCGCGCACCGTGCCGTGCCGCGGGTCGCCGGCCGGCACCGACAGCACCTTGTTATCGGGGCCGTTCTCGTCCCGCATCCGGAACATGCCGATCACCCGGCAGGTGATGAGGCAGCCGGGGAAGGTGGGCTCCTCCAGCAGCACCAGCGCGTCGAGCGGATCCCCGTCCTCGGCCAGGGTGTCCTCGATGAACCCGTAGTCGGCCGGGTACCTGGTGGAGGTGAACAGCATCCGGTCCAGCCGGATGCGCCCGGTGGCGTGGTCCATCTCGTACTTGTTCCGCTGCCCCTTGGGGATCTCGATGGTGACCTCGACGTCCACGGTTTCGCTCCGGTGCCGCTGCGATGATTTACTCCATTGTCCCCGCGGTGTCCGGCCGCGGGACCCCGGCCCGGCCGATTTCGCTCGAGGTGGTAGGTCGATGGTGCGCCGAGCGGCGGTGCTGACGCTGGCCGCGATCAACGTGTTCACGCTCGCGGCGGGCATCACCGTGGCCCGGATGCTGCCGCCGCGGCTGGCGGCGCTGCGGGCCCCCTCGGTCGCGCCCGGCCGGGTCGCCGCCGCCGTCCCGGTCCTGCCCGCCGGCCAGGCGGGCCGCGTGCTGCCGACCGCCGGCGGGCTGCGGGCGGCGCTGGCGGGCCCGCTGTCGGCGGCCGCGCTCGGGCCGGACACCGCGGCGCTGGTCGCGGACCCCGACACCGGCCGGCCGCTGCTGTCCGAGGGCGGGGACAGGCTGGAGACGCCCGCTTCCACGGCGAAGCTCGCCACCGCCGCCGCGGCGCTCGCGGTGCTCGGCGCCGGGGCCAGGTTCACCACCCGGGTGGTGCGCGGCGCCGCGCCGGACGGCATCGTCCTGGTCGGCGGCGGCGACCCGACGCTGGCGGTGCGCCCGTATCCGGCCGCGGACTACCCGCAGCCCGCCACGCTGGCGGGCCTGGCCGCCGCGACCGCGCGGGCGCTGAAGTCCCGCGGCCGCACCGCGGTCAGCCTCGGCTATGACACGTCGCTGTACACCGGGCCGGCCATGGCGCCCGGGTGGCCGGCCAGCTACGTCACCACGGGGGACGTCACCGCGATCGTATCCCTCGAGGTGGACCAGGGCCGGCTGACCGCATCCGGCGCGCCGGAGGACTCCGACGACCCGTACAACCTGCGGCCGCGGTCCGGCGACCCGGCGGCCCAGGCGGCCGCGTCGTTCGCCGCGCTGCTGGCCGCGGACGGGATCCGCGTCACCGGCGCCCCGGCGGCGCAGACGGCCCCGGCGCGCTCCCCCGTCATCGCCAGCGTGGCCTCGCCGCCGCTGTCGGCCATCGTGCAGCAGATGCTCCAGGAGAGCAACAACGTGATCGCCGAGAACCTGGCCCGCCAGGTCGCGCTCGCGACCGGCCAGCCCGCGTCGTTCGCCGGCGCGGCCGCCGCGGTCACCGGGCAGCTGCGCACGCTGGGCGTCGGCACCGGCATCCGCCTGGTGGACGGCAGCGGCCTGTCCCCCTACGACGCCATGGCCCCGGCCACCCTGGTCAAGGTGCTGGAGCTGGCGGTCGCCGACCCGCGGCTGCGGCCGCTGCTGGCGGGCCTGCCGGTGGCAGGCTTCTCCGGCACGCTGTCGGCGGGCCAGAGCGTGTTCGCCGGGATCGGCGGGGCCGCCCTGGGCTCGGTGCGCGCCAAGACCGGCAACCTGGCCACGGTGACGGCGCTGGCCGGGCTGGTCGACGACTCCAGCGGCACCGTGCTCGCCTTCGCCCTGATGGCCGACCAGGTTCCCGCGGGGAAGCTGGCCGCGGCCGCGCAGGCCATCGACGCGGCCGCGGCCGCGCTGGCGGCCTGCGGCTGCCGGTGACGGCCTGCGGCCGCGCTGGCGGCCTGCGGCTGCCGGGCGCTTGCCGGTCACGGATCCCGGCCGCAGCACGTACGGTGGGACTGTTACTGACGAATGGAGCACCGTGAGCAGCACGCAGATGATCAACTGGGACCTTGCCATCTCGACCGGCACCCGGTGGGCCCGGCCCGGCCCGCAGGTGAGCCTGGCCGAGGCGCGGCGGACGGTCGCGGAGCTGCGCGACCTGGCCGCCGCCGTCCAGCAGCCGGTCTACGAGGTCACCGGCCTGTCCGCCGCCGGGGACGGCTCGCTGGGGCTCGTCGCGGTGGTGGACAGGCCCGGCTGGATAAGGGCGAACGTCGACGGGTTCCGCGTCGTGCTGGAGCCGCTGGTGGAGCGGCTGCAGCAGCGTGCCCAGTCCGCGGGGTCGCGGCCGCCGGGGTCGGTGATCACGGCGGTGGGGTCGCGGGTCACCGGCATCCAGGCCGGGCTGATCCTCGCCTACCTGTCCGGCAGGGTCCTCGGCCAGTACGAGCTGTTCCTGCCCCCGGACGCGTCCCCGGTGGACGGCCGGCAGCCGGGCAGGCTCACCCTGGTGGCGCCCAACATCGTCATGGTCGAGCGTGAGCTCGGCGTCGACCCGCACGACTTCCGGCGCTGGGTCTGCCTGCACGAGGAGACGCACCGGCTGCAGTTCACCGCCGTGCCGTGGCTGCGCGAGTACGTGCAGCACCAGATGACCGAGTTCCTGCTGGCCTCCGAGATCGACCCCGCGGCGATCCTGCAGCGGCTGCGGGCCGCCGCCGACGCGATGGCGGGCGCGGTGCGCGGCGGCGACGGCGGGAGCCTGATCGAGGCGGTGGCGACCCCGGCGCAGCGCGAGATCATGGACCGGCTCACCGCGGTGATGACGCTGGTGGAGGGGCACGGCGACTACGTCATGGACGCGGTGGGGCCGCGGGTGGTGCCGTCGGTCGCGCAGATCAGGGAGCGCTTCAACGCCAGGCGCCGCTCGGCGGGCCGCGTCGAGCAGACGCTGCGGCGCATCCTCGGCATCGACCTGAAGATGAAGCAGTACGCAGAGGGCTCCGCCTTCGTGCGCGCGGTCGTGGAACAGGCCGGCATGGCCACCTTCAACAAGGTCTGGGCGTCTCCGCAGACCCTGCCGGTCAAGGAGGAGTTCGCCAACCCGCGTGCCTGGCTGGAGCGGGTCGGCGCGGATTCGTAGCCGCCATGGGCCCCGGCGTCGCGGTCGCCGCGGTCCGCAACGCGGTACGGGACTGCGTGGCGGACCTGGACGCCGGCGACCTGGTGCTCGCCGCCTGCTCCGGCGGCGCGGACTCGCTCGCGCTCGCCGCCGCGCTCGCCTTCGTGGCTCCGCGGGCCGGGCTGCGGGCCGGCGGCGTGACCGTGGATCACCGGCTGCAGCCGGGCTCCGCGGAGCGGGCCGCGGAGGTCGCCGGCCTGCTCGGCCGGCTCGGGCTCGACCCGGCGCGGGCGGTGACCGCGGCCGTGCCGGCCGGCGGCGGCGGGGCGGGCCCCGAGGCCGCGGCGCGCCGCGCGCGGTACCAGGCGCTGGACGCGGCGGCCGGCCAGTGCGGCGCCGCCGCCATCCTGCTCGGGCACACCCTCGACGACCAGGCGGAAACCGTGCTGCTCGGGCTGGCGCGCGGATCGGGCAGCCGGTCGCTGGCCGGGATGCCGCCGCGGCGCGGCCGGTACCGGCGGCCGCTGCTGGCGCTGCGCCGGGCGACCACGGCCGCGGCGTGCGCCGAGCTGGGGCTGCGGCCGTGGCAGGATCCGCACAACAGCGACCCTCGTTACGCCAGGGCGCGGGTGCGCCACCAGGCGCTGCCCGCGCTGGAGGCGGCGCTCGGGCCCGGGGTGACCGAGGCGCTGGCGCGGACGGCGAGCCAGCTTCGCGCCGACGCCGAGTTCCTCGACGAGCTCGCGTTCGCGGAAAGCGGACGGCTCCGCGGCGGCTGCTCCGACCCCGCCGGGCTGGACAGCGGCTGGCTGGCCGCGCTGCCCGCGGCGGTCAGGACGAGGGTGCTGCGCGACGCGGCGATCATGGCCGGCTGCCCGCGCGGTGCGCTGACCGCGGGGCACGTCGCGGCCATCGACGCGCTGGTGACCCGGTGGCGCGGGCAGCGCTGGGCGGACCTGCCCGGCGGCGTGCGCGCGCGGCGCCGGGATGGCAAGGTGTGGTTCACGGGCGCCGCCGGCACCGGCGGCGGCCCGGGGGAGTCGGAGGGCGGGAAATCCGGTGGACGAGACTGACATGGGGCCGGCCCTGAAGCAGGTGCTGATCACCGCCGAGCAGTTGCAGCGGCGCGTCCGCGAGCTGGCCGCGCAGATCGACGCCGACTACGCCGGCCGGAACCTGCTGCTGGTCGGCGTGCTCAAGGGCGCGGTCATGGTGATGGCCGACCTTGCCCGCGCCATGCACCTGCCGGTGGAGATGGACTGGATGGCGGTCTCGTCGTATGGCTCGGGGACCAAGTCATCGGGCGTGGTCCGCATCCTCAAGGATCTCGACACCGACATCACCGGCCGGCACGTGCTGGTGGTCGAGGACATCGTGGACTCCGGCCTCACCCTGTCCTGGCTGGCCGGCAACCTGCGCTCGCGTTCGCCGGCGTCGCTGGCGGTGTGCGCCATGCTCCGCAAGCCGGGATCGGCCCGCACGCCCGTCGACGTCGCCTACACCGGCTTCGACATCGGCGACGAGTTCGTGGTCGGCTACGGCCTGGACTACGCGCAGCGCTACCGCAACCTGCCGTTCGTCGGCACGCTCGCGCCGGAGGTGTACCGGGGAGGCTGAATCCAGGTCCGGGGAACACAATCCGCCTCGGGAGGCGTTGACCTTCCAAGCGTGTCGCCGAAGCGGTGTACCGTCTACTGTGACGGCCCGCGGCGCGGGCATGGAAGATGGCCATCCCGGCGGAGGTCGACGGGAGTGTGAGGCTGGTCAGGAGGGAACGGCCCTGAGCCGACGGGCCGCTCGTCAATGGAGCTAAGGCGCTTTTTCAGGGCACCGTTGCTGCTGATCGCGGTGGCGGTGCTGCTGCTGCTTTTCGTGCTCAATTACGCGAATTCCGGCAGCTCGTACCAGCAGGTGGACACCTCGAAGATCGTCCAGCTCATCGACCAGGACCAGGTCAAGAGCGCGCTGATCACCGACAAGAACCAGACGATCCAGGTCACCACCAAGTCCGGCCAGAACTATGAGGCGTCGTGGGTCTCCGGCCAGGGCCTCGACCTGCAGCGGCTGCTGCAGCAGAAGTACGACCAGGGCCAGCTGCCGCAGGGATACAACGTCACCATCCCCAAGAGCAACCCGATCCTTGACCTGCTGCCCACCGCATTCCTCTACCTGGTGATCTTCCTGCTGTTCTTCTTCTTCATCTCGCAGATGCAAGGCGGCGGCTCGCGGGTGATGAACTTCGGCAAGTCCCGCGCCAAGCTCATCACCAAGGACACGCCGAAGACGACGTTCGCCGACGTGGCCGGCGCCGACGAGGCCATCGAGGAACTCCAGGAGATCAAGGAGTTCCTGCAGAACCCGGCGAAATTCCAGGCGATCGGGGCCAAGATCCCCAAGGGGGTGCTGCTGTACGGCCCGCCCGGCACCGGCAAGACGCTGCTGGCCAGGGCGGTGGCCGGCGAGGCCGGCGTGCCGTTCTACTCCATCTCCGGGTCCGACTTCGTGGAGATGTTCGTCGGCGTCGGCGCGTCCCGGGTTCGCGACCTGTTCGAGCAGGCCAAGTCGAACGCGCCGGCGATCGTGTTCGTCGACGAGATCGACGCGGTGGGGCGGCACCGCGGCGCCGGCCTCGGCGGCGGCCACGACGAGCGCGAGCAGACGCTGAACCAGATGCTCGTCGAGCTCGACGGCTTCGACACCAAGGGCGGCGTCATCGTGATCGCGGCCACCAACCGGCCCGACATCCTCGACCCGGCGCTGCTGCGGCCGGGTCGCTTCGACCGGCAGATCGTGGTGCCCCAGCCGGACCTGGCCGGCCGCAAGGGCATCCTCAGGGTGCACGCGCGGGGCAAGCCCATCGCGCCGGACGCCGACCTCGACATCATCGCCAGGCGGACGCCGGGGTTCACCGGCGCCGACCTCGCTAACGTCATCAACGAGGGCGCCCTGCTGACCGCGCGGTCCAACGGCAAGCAGATCACGATGGCGGCGCTGGAAGAGGCCATCGACCGGGTCATGGCGGGCCCGCAGCGCAAGAGCGTCCTGCTGTCGGAGAAGGAGCGGAAGGTCATCGCCTACCACGAGGGCGGCCACGCCCTGGTCGGCCACGCCATGCCGCACGCCGACCCGGTGCACAAGGTGACGATCATCCCGCGCGGCAGGGCGCTGGGCTACACCAGCGCGCTGCCGACCGAGGACAAGTTCCTCGTCACCCGCGCCGAGATGCTGGACCAGCTCGCCATGCTGCTCGGCGGGCGCACCGCCGAGGAGCTCATCTTCCACGAGCCGACGACCGGCGCCGCCAACGACATCGAGAAGGCCACCCAGATCGCCCGCGGCATGATCACCGAGTACGGCATGAGCGAGCGCCTCGGCGCACGGAAGTTCGGCAGCGGCGACGGCGAGCCGTTCCTCGGCCGCGAGATGGCGCACCGGCCGGACTACTCGGAAGAGATCGCCTCGTCGATCGACGAGGAGATCCGCCGCCTCATCGAGAACGCGCACGACGAGGCCTGGGAGGTGCTCGTCGAGTACCGTGACGTGCTCGACGAGCTGGTGCTGCGCCTGCTGGACAAGGAGACCGTGTCCCGGGAGGAGGTCCTGGAGATCTTCGCCCCGGTGCAGAAGCGGCCGGTGCGCGGCTCGTACACCGGCTACGGCAAGCGGCTGCCCTCGGACCGTCCGCCGGTGCTTTCCCCCAAGGAACTGGCGCTGGCCGCCGCGGAAACCGGCACCGCCGCGGGCGGCAAGGCACTGCCCGCCAACGGCCAGGCGCCCGGCTTCGGCTCCGGCGGCGCCGGGTCGGCCGACGGCAAGCCGGGCGAGGCGGGGACGCGCGGCGGCGACAAGCCCGGCCACGGCGACAGATGACCGACGGCGCCTGGCTGACCGCCGCGGGCGCGGGGGGAACGGGGCCGGCCGGTGACGGGCAGGTCCGGGCCGGTCCCGGCCCGGAGTTCGACCTGCCGCGCATCGAACGGGCGGTGCGGGAGATCCTGGCCGCGATCGGCGAGGACCCGGACCGCGACGGCCTGCGCGACACGCCGGCCAGGGTCGCCCGCGCCTACGCCGAGCAGTTCGCGGGCCTGCGGCAGCGTCCGCGGGACGTGCTCACCACGGTTTTCGACGTCGGCCACGACGAGATGGTCATCGTCCGCGACATCGAGGTGTACGGGACGTGCGAGCACCACCTGGTCCCGTTCATCGGCGCGGCGCACATCGGCTACGTGCCGAACTCCAAGGGCCAGATCACCGGCCTGTCCAAGCTGGCCAGGCTGGTCGACGTCTACGCGCGGCGCCCGCAGGTGCAGGAGCGGATGACCTGCCAGATCGCCGACGCCCTGGCGGAGGTGCTGGAACCGCGCGGCGTGGTGGTGGTCATCGAGGCCGAGCACCTGTGCATGACGATGCGCGGGGTGCGCAAGCCGGGCGCGAAAACCGTCACCTCGGCGGTTCGCGGCGTCTTCAGGGACAGCGTGACCCGCGCCGAGGCCATGAGCCTCATTTACGGTCATCGCTGAACCGGGGCGCGTCCCGCGTCGTCTCCGTGATAGGACGGGGTCCGCCCCGGCGTCCGGGTAAGCCCGCGCATCGCGGGCAGGGTCACCGACCCGGCCCCGGCGCCGGCACGTTTTGCCTAGGCTGTGGGGGTACCGTGAAAGCAGGACGTGAGGCGGCGCGGTGACCACGTTGACGCACCGTGATCTGGGGCCTGATAAGAAAGCTGCCGAGATGAGCGCCAGCGACCAAGCCGGATCCGCCGACGGCGCGGGTCTGCTCGCGGCACCGGCACCGCCGGCCGCGGGTCAGGGGAATTTCGCTGACCGCAGGCGCCGGCATTCCTGGGTGCCGGTCACCGCCGCGCTGCTCACCATGCTCGTCGGCCTGTCGGACATCCTCTCCATCTTCGAGCCCGAGTGGACCCACCGGCTGGGCAGGATCAACTACTTCGTGCCCGGCACGCTGGACGTCGGCATCCGCAGCGCCGACGTCATCGTCGGCCTGATGCTGCTGATGCTGGCGCACGGGCTGCGCCGGAGGAAGCAACGTGCCTGGCAGGCGGTGACCGCGCTGCTCGCCTTCGACATCGGCATCCATCTGTTTCACCTGCGGCGGGTGCCCACCGCGGTCATCGCGCTGATCTTGCTGCTTGCCCTGCTGTACTTCCACGACGAGTTCTACGCCGAGGGAGACCCGCGCACCCGGTGGCGTGCGCTGCAGGTGTTCGCCGGCCTGGCCGCCGCGGACATCGGCATCGGGCTCGCCTACATCATCCTCGGCCGCGGGCTGGCCGCCGACTACTCGCTGCGCCAGCGGGTGGTGGAGGTGGTGTACGGCCTGGTGGGGGTGTCCGGGCCGGTCCACTGGGCGCCGGAGTCGCGGGGCGACCTGTTCAACTTCCTCACCAGCGCGCTCGGGCTGTTCACCCTCGTCGTCACCGTGTACATGTTCCTGCGTCCGGCCGAGCCGGCCGCCAGGCTCGGCGCGGCGGACGCGGCGCGGATCAGGGAACTGCTGGCCAGGCACGGCGACCGGGACACGCTGGGATACTTCGCGCTGCGGCACGACAAGAGCGTGATCTGGTCGCCCACCAGGAAGGCGTGCATCTGCTACCGGGTGGTATCGGGAGTGATGCTGGCGAGCGGCGACCCGATCGGCGACCCCGAGGCGTGGCCGGGCGCCATCGGCCCCTTCCTCGACGAGGCCGCGCGGCACGCGTGGGCGCCGGCCGTGATGGGCTGCAGCGAGCTCGGCGCGGAGGTGTGGTGCCGGGAAGGCGGCCTGACCGCGCTCGAGCTCGGCGACGAGGCGATCGTGAACGTGGCCGACTTCAGCCTGTCCGGCCGGTCCATGCGGAACGTCAGGCAGATGTGCTCCCGGGTCGCCAGGCACGGCTACCGGGCGGAGGTGCGCCGGGTGCGGGACATACCCCGCGCGGAACTCGACGCCATCGTCAAGGCGGCCGACTCGTGGCGCGGCCGGCAGACCGAACGCGGCTTCTCGATGGCCCTCGGCCGGATCGGCGCGCCCGGCGACGAGGACTGCGTGCTGGCGACCGCCACCAAGGACGGGGTCATCCGCGCGGTGCTGCAGCTTGTCCCCTGGGGGTCCGACGGCCTGTCGCTGGACCTGATGCGGCGGGACAAGACCGCGCAGCCGGGGCTGAACGACTTCCTCATCGTGGAGACGATCAAGGCCGCCCCCTGCCTCGGGGTGAAGCGGATCTCGCTGAACTTCGCGATGTTCCGCGCCGCGCTGGAGCGCGGCGAGCGGATCGGCGCCGGGCCGGTGCTGCGGGCGTGGCGGTCGGTGCTGCTGTTCCTGTCCAGGTGGTTCCAGATCGAGTCGCTGTACAAGTTCAACGCCAAGTTCTGCCCCGTCTGGCAGCCGCGTTTCTTCGTGTTCCCGAGCACGAGGGACGCCCCGCGCATCGCCCTTGCCGCGCTCGAGGCCGAGGCGTTCCTGGTCTGGCCGCGGCTGGAGCTGCGCAGGATCGCCGGCAAGCTCGGCCTGGGCAGGCCCGGGGGGGCTACCCGGGGACGGGCAGCCCGCCCGTGAGCCGGGGGAGCCTGGACCCGGCCGTCCCCCCCGGGACGGCCGGGGGGGTGCGGGAGGGCGGTCCCCGCCGGGAAGAACAGCTCCCGGGCCTGCCGCGCGCCGACCGGTGCCTGGTCATGGGCGTGGTGAACGTGACGCCCGACTCCTTCTCCGACGGCGGCCTGTGGTACGGGCCGGACGCGGCCATCGCGCACGGCCTGGAACTGGTCGCCCAGGGCGCGGACATCGTGGACGTCGGCGGCGAGTCCACCAGGCCAGGCGCCCAGCGCATCCCGGAGCGGGAGGAACTGCGGCGGGTCGGCCCGGTGGTAACCGAGCTCGTCAGGGCGGGCGTGCCGACCTCCATCGACACGATGCGCACCCGCGTGGCCGAGTTCGCCCTGGACGCGGGCGTCCACCTCGTCAACGACGTCAGCGGCGGGCTGGCCGATCCCGAGATGCCGCGCCTGGTCGCGGCGTCCGGCGCCTGCTACGTGGTGGTGCACTGGCGTGGCCACAGCCGCGACATGTACCGGCACGCCGTCTATGCCGACGTGGTGCGCGAGGTCCGTGACGAACTCGCCCGCCGGGTCGACGCGGTGATCACCGCGGGGGTCGACCCGGCGCGTATCGTGGTCGACCCCGGCCTGGGCTTCGGCAAGCGGCCGGAGCACAACTGGCCGCTGCTTGCCAGGCTCGCGGACATCGGCATGCTCAAGGAGAGCCGGTTCCCGGTTCTCGTCGGCGCGTCGCGGAAGCGCTTCCTCGGCCTGCTGCTGGCCGGGCCGGACGGCACGCCCCGGTCGTTCGCCGGATCGGACCAGGCCACGGCCGCGGTCACCGCGCTGGCCGCGGCGGCGGGCGCCTGGTGCGTACGGGTGCACCAGGCGCCGGCGAACGCGGACGCCGTCCGGGTCGCCGCGGCGTGGCTGGGCGCCGCCCGCCGGGCCGAGAGCGCCGCGCGGCCGTGACCACGCGGCGGCGCGCGGTGCTGTCGGTCGGGGCCAACCTCGGCGACCGGGCCGGTACCCTTACCGAGTGCGTGAAAGCGATCGCCCGGATCCCGGACACTGACGTGCTGGCGGTCTCGCCCGTGTACGAAACGGCGCCGGTGGGCGGCCCCGCGCAGCCCGACTACCTCAACGCGGTGCTCGTCGTCGGCACCGGCCTGCGGCCGCGGGACCTGCTGGAGGCGGTGCACGCCGTCGAGGCGGACTTCGGCAGGGTCCGCGGGGAGCGGTTCGGGCCGCGGACGCTCGACATCGACATCGTCAGCTACTGCGGCGAGGCGAGCAGCGACCCGGCGCTGACCCTGCCCCATCCGCGCGCGCACGAGCGCGCCTTCGTGCTGGTGCCCTGGCACGACGTCGACCCCGCGGCGGAGCTTCCCGGGCGCGGGCCGGTGCGGCGCCTGCTCGCGGGCCTCGACCGCACGGGCATCCGGCCGCGGCCCGATGTGGTGCTGAGGCCATCATGAGGCCGACGCGCCCGACGACGCTGGCCATCGTCGCCGTCGCCTGCGCGGTGCTGAGCTTGCTGCTGCTCAAGGCGGTGTACCAGTCCCTCCCGCCGCTGCCGTGGACGGGCGTGCCCGCGCTGCTGGTGGCCGCCGCCGCGGAGGCCTGGACCGGGCGGGACCTGAAGGCGCGGATCGCCGGCCGCCGCGGCCTGAGGCCCGCGGCCCCGCTGTTCGTGTCGCGGATGGTGGCGCTGGCCAAGGCCAGCTCGATGGCGGCGGCCGTGATCGCCGGCCTCGCCGCCGGCTTCGACATCTACCTGGCCGGGTCGCTGGGCGCGACCGTGCCCCGCCAGGACGCGATCACCGCCGGCGTGACGCTGGCGGCCGCCGTCCTGCTCGCCTGCGCGGCGCTGTACCTGGAGTACTGCTGCCGCGTGCCGGACGCGCCGGACCGCGACGACGCCGGCGAGCGCGCCCGGCTGCGCTAGCGTCCCGCCGCCGCCTGGCGAGCCCTATCCTGGTCACCGCGACCGTCCGGTACCCCCGAGGACTGGAACGACATGGAACCTGACATCAGCTCGGCCGCTGACAACGGCCCGGGACCGGGGCCTTCCCCCCGGCCTTCCCCCCGGCCTTCCGCCCGGCGTCCCGCCCGGCCTTCCCCCCGGCATCCCGCCCGGCTCAAGGTCGGCGTCATCGGCGCGGGAAGGGCGGGCACCGCGCTCGGCGCGGCACTCGCCCGCGCGGGCCACGCGGTGGTCGCGGTCTCGGCCGTCTCCGACGCCTCGGTGCGCCGGGCGCGCGCGACCTTCCCCGGCGCGGTCATCGCCGACGCGGGCCAGGTCGTGCGCCGCGCGGACCTGGTCCTGCTCACCGTGCCGGACGACGTGCTGCCCGGCCTGGTTGCCGGGCTCGCGGCGACCGAGGCGCCGCTGGAGGGCCGCATGCTCGTGCACGCCAGCGGCCGCCACGGCCTCGCGGTGCTGGAGCCAGCGGCGCGCCGCGGTGGCCTGCCGCTGGCGCTGCATCCGGTGATGACGTTCACCGGCCGCGGCGACGACCTGGACCGGCTGCGCGGGACCTGCTTCGGGGTGACCGCGCCCGACGGGCTCCGGCTGGCCGCCGAGGCCCTCGTGCTGGAGATGGGCGGCGAGCCGGTGTTCATCCCGGAGCAGCAGCGGGACCTGTACCATGCGGCCGTCGCCGCGGCGGCCAACCACCTGATCACCCTGGTGACCCAGGCCGGGGACCTGCTCGCCTCCGCCGGGGTTGCCCATCCGGCCCGGCTGCTCGGGCCGCTGCTGTCGGCGTCCCTCGACAACGCGCTGCGGTTCGGCGACGCGGGCCTGACCGGCCCGGTCGCCCGCGGCGACGCGGACACCGTGGCCGCGCACGTCGCCGCGCTGCGGGCCGCGGCGTCGGCATCGCCGGCCGCGGTGGACGCCTACGTCGCCATGGCCAGGCTGACCGCGGATCGCGCGCTCGCCGCGGGCGTGCTCAAGCCCGCCGACGCGGAACGGCTGCTCGACGTGCTCGGCGGCCCACGGGAGCCATCGTGACCCGGCCCGCGGCGCCGGTTCCCGTGCTGGCCTCGACGAGGGCCGGCCTTGCCGCGGTCCGGGCCCGCCTCGGCGCGCCCGTGGTCCTGGTGCCCACGATGGGCGCGCTGCACGCCGGGCACCGCGCCCTGCTGCGGGCGGCGCGCGCGCTGGCGGGGCCCGGCGGCGGCGTGATCGTATCGATCTTCGTCAACCCGCTCCAGTTCTCGCCCGGCGAGGACCTGGACCGCTACCCGCGCACGCTGGACCAGGACCTGGCCATGTGCGCCGCGGAGGGGGTGCACGCGGTCTTCGCCCCGCCCGCCGCCGAGGTCTATCCCGGCGGGCGGCCGGAGGTCACCGTCGATCCCGGCCCGGCGGGCCGGGTGCTTGAGGGCCAGTTCCGGCCGGGCTTCTTCACCGGCGTGCTCACCGTGGTGCTCAAGCTGTTCCAGCTGACCCGCCCGGCGATCGCGGTGTTCGGCGAGAAGGACGCGCAGCAGCTTGCGCTGGTCCGCCGCATGGTGAGCGACCTGGACCTCGGCGTCGCGATCGAATCCGTGCCGACGGTGCGCGACGCCGACGGGCTGGCGGTCTCCAGCAGGAACTCCTACCTCTCTGCGGCGCAGCGGGCGCAGGCGCTGGCCATCTCGCGGGCGCTGCACGCCGGCAAGGCCAGGGCGGCCCAGGGAGCGCGGGCGGTGCTGGCGGCCGCGCAGGAGGTCCTGCTCGCCGAGCCCGCCCTGGCCGTCGACTACGTGGCGGTCGTCGACCCGCGGACCTTCACCCCGGTCCGGCCGGGGCGGGCGGGGCCTGCGGTGCTCGCGGCCGCCGCCACCGTGGGCACCACCCGGCTGATCGACAACGTCCCCGTCGTCGTTGCCGCCGGCCCGGACAGCGAAGGACACGCCGCCGATGCTGCTGACCATTGACATCGGGAACACCAACACGGTTCTCGGGGTGTTCGACCGGGACCGGATCATCGAGCACTGGCGGATCGCGACGATCCCGGACCGGACCGCGGACGAGCTTGCCGTGGTGCTGCACGGCCTGCTGGCGGGCAGCGGGGCGTTCGCGGAAAGCGACATTCACGGCATCTCGCTGTGCTCGACCGTGCCGTCGGTGCTGCGCGAGATGAGGGAGATGTGCGGCCGCTACTACCCGCAGCTGCCGACGGTGATCGTCGAGCCCGGCGTGCGGACGGGGGTGCCGGTCCGGACCGACAATCCCAAGGAGGTCGGCAGCGACCGGATCATGAACTCGCTGGCCGCGGTGCACCTGTACGGCGGCCCGGCGATAGTGGTGGACTTCGGCACCTCGACGAACTTCGACGCGGTGAGCGCGCGCGGCGAGTTCGTCGGCGGCGCGCTGGCCCCGGGTATCGAGATATCCGTCGACGCGCTGTCGCGGCGGGCCGCGCAGCTGCTCAAGGTCGAACTGGCCAGGCCGCCCCGCGTCATCGGCAAGAACACGGTCGAGGCGCTGCAGTCCGGCATCGTCTACGGGTTCGCGGCGCAGGTCGACGGAATAGCGACGCGGATGGCGCGGGAACTGTCTCCCGACGACCCGGACGCGGTGACCGTCATCGCCACCGGCGGCCTGGCATCCCTCATCCTCGGCGAGGTGAGCGTCATCAACGCCTACGAGCCGTGGCTCACGCTCATCGGCCTGCGGCTGGTCTACGAGAGGAACGCCGGCCAGGCCGGGTCCCTGGCCGCCTCCGGGTAGGCCGGGCCGGGCCGGGCCCGCCCGGCGGCTATCGTGGATGACGCTATGGCATGCACGATCAGGCCCGCGCGCACCCGCGACGTGCCCGTGATACGGAAGTTGATCGACGCCAATGTCGAGTCCGGACGTTTGCTGGGTAAGGCCACCGTTACCCTCTATGAGGACATCCAGGAGTTCTGCGTCGCGGAACTCGATCACGACACGGCGGTGGCGGGTTGCGGCGCATTGCACGTGATGTGGGAGGATCTCGCGGAGATCAGGACGGTCGCCGTTCGCGAGGACTGCCGGGGGATGGGCGTCGGTCACGCGATCGTCGACGCCCTGCTTCGCCGGGCCCGCGAGCTAGGCGTGGAACGGGTGTTCTGCCTGACTTTCGCGGTGGACTTCTTCGCCCGCCACGGATTCCAGCCCATCAGCGGCGCTCCGGTGGCCGCCGAGGTGTATGCCGAGCTATTGAGATCCTATGACGAGGGCGTGGCCGAGTTTCTCGACCTGGAGCGGGTAAAACCCAACACGCTCGGCAACACCCGCATGCTGCTGCGTCTCTTACAGTTTCGGGAAAATTGGGCACCGGCGTTGCCCGCGAGAGGGCCAAGCCTGCGGAGCGGGAGGGCACAGCGCGGCGCGAGCACCGCCGGTCGTGGGTCACCGGGAGGGACCGCAATGTGGGCCGACCTCGCGGCGCTGACTCCGCCGCTGGTAGTTTGCGCCGCCTTCCTCGTCGGGCTGGCAATGCTGCTGCGCAGGGAGATGGCGCCCAAGCGCCGCCAGGAGCGGAACGCCAGGCGCCGCCCGCGCCGTCCGCGGTCTTGATATATCGGGGAACGACGGCTTTATCGGAACTCGCAGAACGCCCGGGGCCGGTGAACTGCGCGGTTCTGCCGCGCCTATGGCGCGCGGCATGATCTGTCACCGCGGCACGGCGCTGACGATTCACGAAAGTGCGATTACGGAGAGTTACTGCCTCCGGCGTTGCCCGGCCTGGGCCAGCCGCCGGTAAATCAAGCGAATCGTCAGATGCGGAATTGTCAACCCCAAGGGATTGCTATATCTTTAGCTTCTGAAATAGGCCGCTCCGTCAGAAGGGCTGATTCCATGGCACAGAAGGTGCAGGTGCTTCTGGTCGACGATCTCGATGGCAGCGAGGCCGCCGAGACCGTTCAGTTCGGGCTCGATGGCACCACCTATGAGATCGATCTGAGTGCAGGCAACGCAGGCAAGCTCCGTAAAGAGCTCGCCCACTATGTGGAGCACGCCCGTAAGGCGAGCGCTACCGCCAGGCGGCGCCGGACGCGGACCGGGCCGGGGCGCGAGCGCAGCGCCCAGATCAGGCAGTGGGCGAAGCAGCGCGGCTACAAGGTCAACGAGCGCGGGCGCATCCCGGCGAACATCGTGGCGGAGTACGAGGCCGCGCACTAGGCAGGCACGCCCCCGCCCTCCCGAGTTCAGCGCCCTGTGCCAGGCGACTCCTTCGGCGCCGCCGCGCAACCGGCCCCGGCCCTCCGCGCCGGGGCCGGCCGCTGCCCGGGCCCCGCGCCGGGGCCGGCGCGGAGGTTGCCCGCCCCGGACCGGCGCGGCGCCCCCGTTCGCTTGGGGCGTAGCGGGGAAGACAGGGGTCGATCCGGAGGGTTGGATGAGGATGAACGGCCCGTGTCCAGGGAAGGTCTTCTTGGGAGGGCGCACGCTCGCGACAGGATAAGCCGCCGGGCACCCGGCTACTATGCGAAGTAGGCAAGGTTGCGGAGTAGGCAAAGTACGGCACCACCCGTTTCCGCCCCCGTGCTGTGAGGAGTGCGACGAGATGTTCGAGAGGTTTACCGACAGAGCGCGGCGGGTTGTTGTCCTGGCCCAGGAAGAGGCCAGGATGCTCAATCACAACTACATCGGCACCGAGCACATCCTGCTCGGCCTGATCCACGAGGGCGAGGGCGTCGCGGCCAAGGCGCTGGAGTCGCTGGGGATCAGCCTGGACGCGGTGCGGC